>Ga0073928_10001082_pt1 | contig 54440 bp, 47 predicted proteins | sample PaiPotPPA55metaG_FD_76969 | JGI IMG/M metagenome (GOLD analysis project Ga0073928, IMG submission 76969) | Iron sulfur acid spring bacterial and archeal communities from Banff, Canada, to study Microbial Dark Matter (Phase II) - Paint Pots PPA... ... | reverse complement strand
GTGTTGCTGTAGTAATTGAACGAATCCCACGGGGCGGGCTTGGATGCTGTCGGCGTAATGCGTTTCATCCAGGCGTCGAAGGAAGCGTCCGCGGGCGTCGGGACTTTCAGATAGCCGGGCAAATTGTCGAAAAGGCCGGCCATGTCCGTGGCGCCCTGAATGTTGGAGTGACCGCGCAATGCGTTGACGCCACCGCCTGCGCGGCCGACGTTGCCAAGCAACAATTGCAGAATCGCCGCGGTTCGAATGATCTGGGTGCCAAACGAATGCTGCGTCCATCCGACAGCGTAAATGATCGTGCCCGCCTTCTTCATGTCGCCGTCTTTGCGAATAGAAGTGTACAAATCGGCGGCTTTCAGGAATTGATCTCGGGGAATCCCCGTGATGCGCTCGACCATTTCCGGCGTATAGCGTGAGTAGTGTTTCTTCAGCAGTTGAAACACGCAATTGGGGTTTTGCAGCGTTAGATCGTATTCGACTTTTTCCGGCAATGTCGCTGCAGGTGGATTTGCACCGTGAGCGGCTTGCCCCAATGCATAGTTTGCAACTGAGTCAGGATGAGCGCCTCCGCCGGTTCCCGCATAATTCCACGTGGACCGGTCGTAAGTCTGCGTCCCGGCGTCCAAGCCAGAGAACACTCCGTCGGTATCGCCCGGCAGCTTGAAATCGCTTTTGACGATGAACGCCGCGTTCGTGAAGTTGATCAGGTAATCTTTCGCGATGCGGTTGTTTTCGATGGCATAGCGAATAACGCCGCCGAGGAAAGAGATGTCCGTGCCGGCGCGGATCTGGCAGAAAAGATCGGCGACCGCCGATGTGCGCGTGAAGCGCGGATCGACAGAGATCATTTTTGCGCCGCGCGTGCGCTTCGCTTCGATGGGCCACTTGAATCCGCAGGGATGATTCTCGGCAGGATTGCCGCCCATGATCAGCATCATGTCGGTATTTTTCATATCCACCCAGCCGTTGGTCATGGCCCCGCGTCCGAATGTTGGTCCCAAACTTGAGACCGTGGGGCCGTGTCAAACCCTGGCCTGGTTTTCCATATGCACGACCCCCAGGGCGTGCATCGCTTTCACCACCAGATAGTTAAACTCATTGGTATCGGTACAGCCGCCGATCCACGCGAGCGATTCCAGCCGGTTTACTGTGTGTCCCGCCGCATCCTTCTCGACGAAAGTCTCATCGCGTGTCTTTTTCACGCGTGTCGCGATTTCGTTGATCGCGTCGTCCCACGAAATGTCCTCCCAATCGGTTCCACCCGGCCGTCGCACCAGCGGCTTCAGCAGACGCCGGTCGTTCATGATCTCTTGCTGCAGCGAGGAACCCTTCGGGCACAGCGTGCCGCGATTAGTTGGATGATCCGGGTCGCCCTCGACATGCACCACCTGCGCCGTCACATTTTTTGCGCGGTCGCCAATCGTGTAAATGATGGTGCCGCAACCCACCGCGCAGTACGGACAAGTCGAACGCGTTTCGTTGGCCCGTCCAATCTTCAATTCCCGCAGTTGTGCAAACGCTGGCTTTAGATCAAAACCAAAAACAGCCGCCGCCGTTCCGCCAACCGCACCTATTTTTAGGAAATCTCTACGACTGGAAGCCATGGTGCCTCCCGTGCCAAGAGTGGAAAAGCCGAGCGCAGACTTAAAGTAATAGTCCCGAATGTTAGGGAATGCAAGCAGAAGTTTTAGTCACGGAATTGTAATTATTTAAGAGAGTACATAAAAGCCTGTAGAGCATTGCTCTTCGCGACGGATATTTTTTAGTGGCAGCTGCGCCTTGCTAAGCGTCTTTGCATTTGGAGAGCGGCAGCCGAGCTGCCACTTTTAGATGTTCTGTAGCCTTCGCGCGTTTCAGTCGTTGCTCGCTGGCGAGGGGAGGGCCGTATCCGTATTGTCCGCGGCCTTCGGATCGCGATACCTCACTAACAGCAGCGTTAAATCATCCGCTTGTCTTGCGCCTCGGGCAAAATTTTCCACGGATTCCAAAACTGTTTTTTGAATTTCCTCGAGCTTGGTGCTGATATTTCCTTCCAGAACTTCGCGCAGCCGCGGCACTCCAAATAATTGATCATCAGGATCCATGGCCTCGGTTACGCCGTCACTGAACAGCACCAGCGTGTCTCCGGGCTGCAACTTCAAACACGCCGCCGTGTACACGGCATCAGGTACCAGCCCCACCGGATACGAGCCTTCGGTGAATGCCTCTTCCACTGCGTTCTGGCGAATCAGCATGGGTGAAGGATGGCCGGCATTGATGAATTCCAGGTGGCCATCCAGATCCAGGATTCCGAAGAACATCGTGGCGTAGCGGCCGACTTCCGAGTGATCGCACAAAAATCGATTTACGTGATTGAACACTCGCGCCGGATCCGTCCCCAGCGTCATTCCGGATAGCGCGCCCTGCAGCATGGTGGTAACAATCGCCGCGCCCAGTCCTTTGCCGGAAACATCCGCAAGCAGAAACGCGGTTCGACCTTCGGCGATCGGAAACACATCGAAATAATCGCCTCCCACTGCCAAGCACGGGAAGTTGCATCCGGAAACATCCAGATGCGGGAATTCGCGAAAATCACGCGGCAGCAGCGCCTGCTGAATATCGCGCGCGATGTTGATTTCCTGCTCCATGCGCTGCCGTTCACGCTCACGTTCCACCAGCCGCGCATTATCCAGAATGCTGGCAGCGTCAGCCGCCAGGGCGTCCAATATTTGCCGGTCCAGCTTGGAAAACGCCGCTGGGCGCCGCGAATCCATGTACAACACGCCAAGAAATTCGCCGCGCCGCAGATTCACGACGGACTCCTGCGAGTTTGCCCGCATTACGGAAAAAAGCGGGATCACCACAACGGCGCGCAATCGTTGTGCAACAACACTCTGTGCCGATTGCAAATCCATTTCCGCCTGCGCCAGATCTTCCGTGATCACCGGTGAGTGCTGCTTCAAAGCCAGTTGAATCGCCGTCTGGCTCGGAGCAACGCTTTCCGGCGGCAGACGCAGGCCGCCGTTGCGCCGCGCCAATCGCACTTTCAATGCTCCGTCCGCGCCATTTTCCAGGAGCAACCCGCGGTCCGCGTCGAGCACTGCCACCGCATGATCCAACATTTTTGCCAGCACCGAATCCAGCGGCAGTTGCGAGTGCAACAGGGAGCTGGCTTCCAGCAGCATGTTAAGCTTGCGCAAACCGCCGGACGCAGGCTCCGAACTGGTGATGTGTTCGATGCGTGTCAGCAGATTCGGAATGGATTCCTGTCCGGCATCGGGCGTGGAGCGAAAAACAATTTCGTAAGAATCTTCCAGGCCAAAGGTGATGATGTCGCCATCTTCCAGCGCGCGGCTGTCGATTTTTTCGTTGTTGACGAAAACTCCGCGGCGCTGCCCGCGATCTTCAATGTACAGGCGGCTTGCTTCCATCACGATCGCCGCGCATTGCCGCGAAATGCGCCGGTCGTTCAACTGCAAATGATTGCCGGTTTCCGCGCCGCGCCCCATCATGTACGGCGTCTGCGAAACGCGCGCATAGCGCCGCGCGCCATCCGGCGAAATCACTTCCAGCACCGCTTCTGTCGTAGCTAGGGTCTCTGCCATTTATCTCTCAAGCCGCAGATTGTAGCACGCACTCCATTGCAAAGCCTGCATCAGCCCCGTTTAATGTGCTTGCCACGCGCTCGCCGCAGCCGACAAAATGGTGCTGTCGATGAGAATCTGCGCCATTTCAAAAAGTACAAGCTTGATCGCTATCGTTTTTCTTTCTGCCGGGTTATTTTGCGGTACTCCGTTGCAGGCCCAGAAGTGCAGCATTTTACCGGCGCAAGTAAAACTCGGGCAAACTTTGCGCATCACCTGCCCGGCGGAATTCAGCTCGGTGAAATTAAAGGAGCGGTCCGCGAAACTTTACCTTCAGCCGGACGGCAAACGGTTTGGGCTACTGCCAATTTCCGTGAAAGATACGCCGGGAACATTTTCATTGCTGATTTCCCGGAGCGACGATGGCGCGTCGCAAAGTTTGCCGGTGGTCATTCGCAAGACTGTTTTTCCATCACAAAACGTGAAGCTTGCCCCGGAAATCGAGGGCCTGCATTCAACTCCGGAAGAAATGGCGCTGTTGGCAAGTTTTCGCGACGCCATTTCGGAAACTCGTTCGTGGGCTGAACCGCTTGCGCCGCCGGTTTCTGGCTGCATGACGTCTCCGTTTGGCGTGAAGCGTTGGCATAACGGAAAACCGACTGGCGAATATCACGGCGGCGTGGACCAGCGCACACCGGAAGGCGAAGCGATTCGCGCGGTTGCGGCCGGGACAATTACTTTCGCAAAACAATTTAACGTGCTCGGCAACGCGGTTGGCATCGACCACGGCCAGGGCCTCGAATCGATGTACTTGCATATGTCGCGACTCGTGGTGGCTCCGGGAGCCGCGGTGCAGCGCGGCGATATTCTCGGCTATGCGGGTTCGACCGGACGTTCAACGGGGCCGCACCTGCACTGGGTGCTTTACGTGAATGGCGTCAACGTCAATCCCGCGCAGTGGGTGAAGCTTGCGCCGTGTTCTGGCGCAGCAAAAAAGCGCTGAGGTTTTTTGCTTTTTCTCTTTTCCTTTTTCTTTTTTCTCTTTCCCAATTCCGCGAAGACTTGCTTCGTCAAAGATGCAAAAAAATCTAGCGCGACGCGGCGACCAGGCGGCGCGTGACATAGTCGTTCAGATAGGTAGTGAAGGCTTCATTCATGCGCAGAGTTACCGGGCCCGGAGCGTTGGCGAATTTGTGGCCGGAGATTTCGCCGACTGCAATCACGTTGCGATTGGTGGAGGAAATGAAAACCTCATCGGCGGAGTAAAGATCCTCGATACGCAGGGTGTGTTCTTTCACGATGGCACCGGCTTCGCCAACGATTTCAAAAAGGATGCTGCGGGTTACACCTTCGAGACAGCCGGAACTCAGCGGTGGAGTGAAAACCGTATCGCCCTTGACGATGTAGAGATTCGCGGCGGTACATTCGGCGACTTCGCCGCGTTCATTGAGCATGATGACTTCGTCGAAACCGTCTTTTTGCGCTTCGGCGAACGACCAGACATTGTTGAGCCAGGAAATTGTTTTTACACCAGTGAGCGGGGAGGCGGCGTGCCGGCCATGTTCACGAATAGCGAGACGAATTGGTTGGTGGTATTCAGGAAGCGGCGCGGTGTGAATGATCAGATCGACTGCGGGCTGTGGCTCGTCGCTACGCCAGAAACCGACCTGGTTGTAGACGAGGTAGACGCGCGCGCAGCCATCGGTAACTTTATTGGCGCGTATAACTTCCTGAAGTTGAACGCGAACGCGCGGTCCGGCGTAAGGCATAGGCAAATGAATGATGGCGGCGTCTTTTTCCAGGCGGCGCCAGTGCCGTTCAAACGCAAAGGCTTCGCCACGCATGATGCGCAGCGTGGTGAAGAGACCCCAGCCGTTGATGACGCCAGCTTGTCCAGGAGAAAGCCGGACTTTTTCAATGGGCAGAAGCCGGTCGTTGTGAAAGACGTAGCGATGAATCAAGGCGCGTGCCTCGCAGGCAATGGGATCGGAACTATTGTAGCGGAAAGAGCGGGAGGTAGAGGAGGTGGAGGAAGTAGAGGAGGTAGAGGAGAAGAAGTGTTGGGTATGGTCTGCGTTCCAAATTGGGAATGGTGGGTCTTCGCAGCTTTGCGGCGACCCCGAACGAAAATTGGGGATGAAGAAATTGCATATCTCCCCACCCCCCGGGGTACTTTGCGTAAGAGCGGCAAATGCAGGACTTATTTCTTTAGGAGTGAAAAAGAGTGAAGAAAAGTGAAATAGCAGAACTGAAAAGAAGGCAGTTAGCGGTCCGCGTTTTGTGGGGCTCTTGTAGAGAACGGGCGAAGAGAGTGGGCGCTGAAGCGAGGCAGCCGATCGCCGAGCGCCATGGGAGGGTATGCCAACCCCGGGTGTTTTTGCTCCAAGCGTGCGGAACCAATTGAAAAAGAAGGAGATAGTGAAAGCCGCGGAACCAAGTGTGCGCAAGCGTATCGAAAGAGAAGACTTACGGGAATTTTCGGGTGGGCGAGAGGATAGTGGGACGCCGAAAGGAAGCGGCGGGCTAACCACAAAGGAAGCATAGCACACTAGTTACTGGGAGTCAAGGAAAATCTGACAGGCTCAAGGGAATGCTCGTCGAGCGATAGGGCGCAAGATCACTTTGACGAACCGGAGAATCCTGAAGACAGCGATGCAGCTATGCAGCGCATCTAAACACGAAGGCTGGACTCAAACGGTAAAAACCTGGAGCTAGAAAGGAGCAGTCCTATGACACTCCCATTGATCACCAGGGGTAAGCTAGCGAGTCGTACGAACCTTGTGGGATTCGCCTTCGGGTTTATTTGTATGATGGTGTTTATTATGTCGGCGGCGGGAAACGAAAAGACATTGAGGGTCACTACTAAACAGAACGGAGGCAGCGTCTCCCTCCAAGAGGGTGACCTGTTGGAAGTTACGCTGCCTTCAGCTTTGGGAACGGGATTCAGCTGGCGCGTTCGAAACGGTGCCGAAAATGTCCTTCAAACCGCAGAAAAGCCGGTAGTCAAGTCGGAGGGCGAAAAGGACAAAGCTGGCAAGACTGATTATCAGATATTTCAGTTCAAAACCAAGACTACTGGCACGGGGAAACTGGAACTGGAATATATTCGCCCGTGGGAGAAAGATACTCCTCCTGCAAAAACGTTTTTGCTGACGGTCCACGTGCGTTGAGACGTTAGCAAAAACCTGCGTCACCACTGACCTTCCGCGACCAAGCAAGACGGGCTTCCGAGCCTGATCAAATCTAATCGCTGGAGGATCTATGGTGCCTAAAAGGAAACTTTGGGTTTATCCAATATTTCTGTGCAGTCTGTTCTTCGCGGTTCAATTCAGTGCGGGCCAGGGGCCACAGGACGCTTCCAAGAAGACATCCCAAGCCTCTAAACCTGCACAAGTCTACGTGCAGCGCGAGCAGTCAGCTCCCCCAGAAATCAAGAAAACGCTCGCGACTCTAAGAAGCCAGGTTGAAGAACGCAAGCTTACATTCAGTATTGGCTACACACGCGCTCTCGACAAAAAGTTAGAAACACTTGCCGGTACCCGGGCACCCGAAAACCTGGCAGCTATGGCCGAGAAACAAAACGCGATAGCCGCCCAGATGCTCAAAGTCGACCGGACAGCACGAGATGAATATGTCAAGGCGCACCCAAGACTGCTCCCCGAACTGAAATACTTAAATGTCACCGCGCCATGTGCGGCGAATGCCTCGTTCGACTGGCGAAAAGCTGGCAAAGTGACTCCTATACGGGACCAGGATGGATGCGGAAGTTGCTGGGCATTCGGCGCAATGGGCGCCTACGAGGGAAGTTACCTGATTCGAAATGGCGTGGCCGTCGACACCTCGGAGCAGCACGTGTTGAACTGCAGTGGCGCCGGATCGTGCGGAGGCGGATGGCACGCAGGCGTCTTCGATTGGATGATCAAGACGGGGAACACAACTGAAGCCTCCGATCCCTACACCGCAAACGATAAACCATGCAAAGCCGGAGTTTCGACACCATATCGGGCGATCGCGTGGGGGTACGTTAAGAGTGACGGAGGGATTCCCACGGTGGATGCAATGAAGGCGGCTCTGTGCCAGTACGGGCCGCTAACGGTAGCAGTCTACGCCACGCCGCTTTTTCAGGCATATACGGGCGGTGTTTTTAACGAAGCTGACACATCTCACGGCATCAACCACGATATTACGTTGATCGGTTGGGATGACTCGAAACATGCATGGCTTATCAAGAATTCGTGGGGCCCGTATTGGGGAGAAACCGGCGGTTATGGCTCTGAGCGAGGCTACATGTGGATAGACTACAACAGCAACAACATCGGCTACGGTGCGGCTTGGGTGCAAGCACAGAACCGATTCTACATTCTTCCTCATGAGTTTTATGAACTGGCACCTTCGATTGGGCCTCTGCCCGGCCCGTTGAAAGGTACCCCCACGCGAAAGACGCCCTCGGGTTCATAGAAGCAGCCGCGCCGAATTGTGCTTGAGAGACGAGAATACGCGCTCGGACGGTTCGTTCTGTTGTGCCGCCCGAGCGCTTTTCTTTGAATTTTTCTCGGGTTGCTCTCCTAGTATCGCAGATCCATTTGCGCGGTGTAGGCATCAAGCGGCACCGCACTCATCAGCAAGAGAAGAAAGAGACCAATTCACGCCTCCGAGGACCGCCGATTTGTTCGAGATAAATAGCGCCGTTGCGTCGCTGTGAAGCATGACGGTAGCAACGGTGCGTTGCTCTTGAGATACTTATGTTGAGAAATGGGTTGTAGTAGAATCCGCGTGAAGTTGAATGGCTTCGGATTCGTGGACATCGCAAAATTTGCGGGAGGCGGTGATGAAATTCATTACCCGGTCCTTGCTCTTCCTGCTGGCGTTGTATGGATTGGTGTTTGCAGTTGGCGACTGGTACCTGGTGAGATCTGGCGCGAATTTGTGGTTTGCGGTTCTCTTCGCAATCGGATTTGTGGGTCTGCAATATCTGGTTGCCCCGTGGATCATACAGTGGGTGTTGGACATTTCGTGGTGCGACGAAGGGGCAAAGTTACCCGAGGCGAACCGGGAATTCATTGAGAAGCTGTGTGCGGAGCGCGGGCTAAAGGTGCCGCGGATCGGGATTATCTACAGCGGAACGCCGAATGCTTTTTCCTTTGGGCGAATACGCAGCGACGCGCGAGTGGTCGTGACCAGCGGACTGCTTGATGTGCTGACGCCGGAGGAAGCAAACGGGGTGTTGGCGCATGAACTGGGACACGTGGAGCACTGGGATTTTGCGGTGATGACGATCGCGGCGCTGGCGCCGTTAGTGCTGTATCAGATCTATGTGGTCACGGACAAGATCAACAATGCGAGAGCAGTGGCTTATGGCGCGTACGTCTGCTACCTGCTGAGCCAGTACGTGGTGCTGCTGCTGAACCGGACGCGAGAATACTTCGCGGACCACTATGCGGCGTGCGTAACGCACGCACCGTCGACACTATCTTCGGCGCTGGTGAAGATTGCGTATGGGATGGTGCGCGAAGAAGGCGAATACCAGCGGGTGATGGCGATGGGGAGTAAAGACGATAAAAAGGATGCGCGCAAGATGCGGCGGCTGGCCGGGACGGTAGCACTGATGGGAATTTCCAATGTGCGATCGGGTTCGGCGCTGGCGCTGGCGCAGGCCAATCCTATGGAGGCCGCGGCAGTGATGAAGTGGGATCTGGTGAATCCGTGGGCTCGATTTTATGAACTGAGTTCAACGCATCCGTTGACGGCGCTGCGAGTGAGGGAATTGAATCGCGAAGCCGAGACGATGCATCAGGCCATTGAGTATCCGCTGCCGCAGGATCAGCGGATATGCTGGGGAAAGTTTCCGCTGGAGTTTCTGGTGTGGGTTTTGCCGGTGCTTGCGGGCGGGTTGCTGGTAACCACTTACTGGTTCCCATATGTTTTTCGGTACTTGCAATACGATTTGCCGGCAAACTTCAGGCCGATGCTGCTGATGGCCTTGGGCGTAACGTGGTTTGCGCGGATTTTGTACCGTTATCGCGGTGAATTTCAGGATGCGAATGTGGGGAGACTATTGGAGGATCTGGAAGTTTCGCAGATGCGGCCGCGAGCGGTGCACTTGAAAGGAAAAATCGTGGGGCGCGGGGAGCCGGGCGCGTTCTGGAGCCCCGATCTAGTGCTGCGGGATGGGACCGGGATGGTTTTTCTGCTGTACCGGTCATCGATACCGCTTGCGCGATGGATTTTTGGGACGGTGAGCGCCGACAACTATATGGGGCAGGAAGTGAAGGTTGAGGGATGGTTTCGGCGAGGGCTTGTGCCATACGTGGAGTTGTCCAAGTTGACCGACGGAAATGGACAAAGTCGAAGATTGTACTCGCGATGGATACAATGCGCGGCGGCTGCTGCGGCGGTGATACTTGCATGGCTGTGGATGACCGGCGGATTTTAAGATCAAGATTGCAGGATTGGCGAAACCGGCCAGAAAGCATTGGTTTTTCTTTCGTAGGACTTGGAGAAAATACCTCGCGCATAGTTCATTTGCATTATTGTGTCATTGGGCTCAGCTCTCGATAATCGTGCCACTTTAATTCCCGTCGAGGCATTGCAAACGATTCGGCACGATTGTGCCTGGAAGCTGGCGGATCTCTGTCCACAGGTACGCTCAGGGGAGTGTGATTTCAATGAGGTTTGCATTCAAGACGCTATTGGTGTGCCTGCTAGTAGGATTGATCGCGAGTTCTGGAAATCCTCAACAGGTTACCGGAATTATTCGAGGAACGGTTTACGATCCGAGCGGGGCGACAGTTTCAGCCGCGACCGTTACGGTCACGCAAGTCGAAACCGGATTCGCCCGAACGGCCACGTCCGGAGCGCAGGGCGACTTCACGTTGGTGGAACTTCCAGTCGGCCACTACCGGGTGCAAGCGGAGGCGAAAGACTTCCAGAAATTTCTGCAAGAAGGAATCACCCTCGAAGTCAATCAGACAGCAACCGTGGCGGTGCGGCTGGCGATTGCAACGGACACGCGACAAATTGAAGTTGTGGCCGATGCACCGCTGATTGAGGGCACTTCGACCAATCTTGGCAAGACGGTCGGCATCCGCGAGATTCAAGATCTACCGCTGAATGGACGGCACTTTACGCAGCTGGGCTTGCTGCAGCCAGGAGTCGCTCCCCTGACGGCGGGCCTGCAGCAGGCGGGAGGATCACTGCGCGACGGGCAGGCCTACGCGGTGAACGGCCAGCGACCGGAATCCAACAATTTTCTAATCGATGGAGCGGACAATTTCAACAACGTTGATGGCGGCTTCGTCTTGGAGCCTCCAGTGGATGCGATCGCGGAATTTCGCATTTTGACGCACACCGCAAATGCCGAATTTGGCCACAGCACCGGCTCCACAACGAACATCGTGACACGCGGCGGCACCAACGCCTATCACGGTTCGTTGTGGGAATTTCTGCGCAACGACGCGCTCGACGCAAAGAGTTTTTTTGCGCAGAGTGTCGAACCGCTGAAGCGCAATCAATACGGCGGGACGTTGGGCGGCCCCATTCATCGGGACAAGACGTTTTTCTTTCTCTTCTACGAAGGATTACGAGAGCGCGCCGGTGAAACACAGAAGGTATCCGTTCCATCAATGAACGAACGCGGAGGAGATTTTGGCGAGCTGTGTCAATCGGGGTTTGACAGCAATGGTATCTGTAAGGACCGCGATCCCGTGACTCATCAACTCATCAACCAGCTGATTAACGAGTTTGCCAACCAGCCGGTTCCTTTCAATAAGCTGCTGTTCCCCAATAATCCCATCTCGCAAAATCTGCTGGCGTTTTATCCGTTTCCGAATGACGGCGAAAATACATTCGTTTCGACGCTGAATAAATCGACAGACAACGACCAATTTGGCGCGCGACTGGATCACTATTTGACGCCGCGAGACGTCTTGAATTTCCGTTACATTTTCAGCCAGGGAAACATTCTCGACCCACTTTCGACGTCCGGAGCGAATGTTCCTGGATTTCCCGTCGGAGAGGAACATCGCGCGCAAAGCTTTGTGGCCACGGAGACGCATACGTTTTCGCCTGCTGTGGTTGGGCTGGCGCGGCTGTCGTTTCTACGCAACCGCTTTCTCTTTGATGAGCATGTGAATCACACCACGCCGGCAAGTTTGGGTTTCGGCTATGCGCCGTCACTCGAAGCGGCGATCGGTCCGCCGTTCATTCAGGTGGCCGGATATGCTTCGGTGGGTGATCCGATCACCGGCCCGCGCAATACCTATGACAGCGATGTGGATGCTTCCGGATCAGTCACCTGGGTGCGTGGGCGGCACGAGCTGAAGTTTGGCGGAGGATACAACTACGACCGTTTGAATTTATTGCAAGGGATCGCCAGCAACGGTTTTTTCGTTTTCGCTCCGGTGCCGTTTAGCAATTCCTTCGCCAGTTTTCTTTTTGGCCAGCCGGTATTTTTTCTGCAGGGCGGAGGCGATCTCTCGCGCAATCTGCGCGGCAAGGCCGTGAACCTGTATGCACAGGATACGCACAAACTGTCTTCGCGGCTGACGATCAATTACGGTTTGCGGTATGAACTGCCGTTTCCTTACACGGAGCAAAAAGACCGCCAGAATCTTTGGATACCCGGCCGCCAGTCGGTGGTGTTTCCGAGCGCTCCGGCTGGACTGCTGTATCCGGGCGATCCAGGAGTTCCGCGCGGCCTGATTCGGACGGACAAAAAAGCATTTGCGCCGCGGATCGGTGTGGCGTGGGATCCGACGGACAAAGGCAAGTGGCTGATTTCTTCGGCGTATGGAATTTTTCTCGACCCGTATTACACGGGCGAAGGCGGGCCGCTGCAGGACCCGGTGAGCGCGCCGCCGTACTTGCAGACACCGCAGATTAGCTTTCCGAATTTCGCGGATCCGTTTCACGGGAGCAATCCGTTCAATCAAACCTTCGCGGAGCCGATGACCCTGCTGGTGCTGGATGCAAAACTAGGCTTGCCATACGCGCAGGACTGGAATCTAAATATCCAGCGTTCTTTTGGGAGCAACTGGCTCTTTGAAATCGGCTACATCGGTACGAAAGGCACCAAGCTCCCACGCTTCATAGAGGGTAATCCAGCGGTCTCCATTCCGGGCGAGACTACGCAGGACAATGCTAACCAGCGCCGGTTGTACTCCGGTTGCACAGTCGCGCCGTCGAGTCCGCCATGCACGTATTCTTCCGTCGGAGAGATTTCCGGCACCGCGAATTCCACATACCACGCATTGCAGACCAGTTTGCGGAAGCGCTTTTCGCAAAATTTCTCGATGCTGGGCTCGTATACATTCTCGAAAACGCTCGACGATGTTTCGTCGTTTAACATCACTGGTTCCGCTTCAGAAAGTACTGCCGGCGAAAACGATCTGGCGCAGAATCCATTCGACCTCAGCGCGGAGCACGGACGCTCGCTCTTTGATGCGCGGCACCGTTTCGTGATCAGCTACCAATGGGACTTGCCGTTTTTCAGCCACGCGCAAGGCTGGCAAGGTCGCGTGCTGGGCGGCTGGCAAGTGAACGGCATCACGACTTTTCAGACCGGCACTCCGTTTACGGTGTATGACTCGGCGGGAGTCTCTGCGCAGGGCGGAGCCCCGGAAATTTCCGGATTCCCCAGCGACCGGCCGGACCTGATTGGAGATCCCACGAAAGGCATATGCCCGAATGGCGCGCATGCGGGAACTCCGAACTGCTGGTTCAATGCCGGGGCATTCCAGCGGCTCGATCCTAATGCACAGATCGGGCAGTTCGGGAACGCGGGGCGAAACATTCTGACGGGGCCAGGAATACAGCAATGGGATTTCTCCGCGCTGAAGAATTTCCGGTTTACGGAATCCAAGAACCTGCAGTTCCGGGCCGAATTCTTCAACATTTTCAATCACGCGAACTTCGGTGTTCCGGTAAACGATTTAAACAGTCCTCCTAACGTCGTGGGGCAAATCCAGACGTCGCAGCCGGGGCGGTTGGTACAATTCGCGCTGAAATTCCTTTTCTAATCTGCTTACAACAAACTGCGGGAAGACGGCAGCGCTAACGCCTTGCGGATGCCGCAATTCGTGAGCTTGGAATTGTGTGAAGCCCCAGGGGACGAGATTCTGATACGCTTTCCCAGCGGTTAGAGAGCGGACAGGAGAAAACTGTGTCAGTAGTAGCGGGCGTGGATGTCGGAGGAACTGCCGTCAACTATACGCTGGTGGACGGGCAGGAAAGGTTTCTAGTTGCGGGATTATGCGAGCACCCGTCGCTGGCCAAGCAGGGACCGGAGATTTGTCTGCAGCAGATCGCGGATGGATTGAAGGTGGCTACTGATCGGGCGGGCGTTGCGCTGGTGGACGTGGTGGCGGTGGGACTGGACACCCCAGGCCCGGCCAGTGCAGCTGGCTTGTTGAGCGCGCGCGGTTCGACCAACTTTGTCCATGCACACTGGGCGGGATTCGATATTCGCGAGGGTTTGGCGCACAAGCTGGGGAAGCCGGTGTCGTACTTGAACGATGCGAATGCGGCGGCGCTTTGGGGCCACTACGCGATTTTTGGCGCGAACCGCCAGGAGACTTCGGTTTCCATCATCATCGGGACGGGAAATGGCGGCGGAATTATTCTCGATGGCAATGTGGTGAAAGGGAAAAACGGATTTGGCGGAGAGTTGGGGCATGTGCTGATTCCATATCACAGCATCGCCGGAACGGCGGGCATCAAAGCGATATGCAATTGCGGAAGGACCGGGGATTTGGAGTCGCTCTGCTCTCTAACCGCGATTGAGAGAAATCTGTTGCCATATTTTCTGCCGAAATATCCGGAGCACGAATTGGGGAAACTGACGCCGCACGAAGCGGCGAAACGTGTGCGCGGGCTTGCGGACAAAGGCGATGCGCTGTGCAGAGACATTTTTCGCGTCCAGGCACACGCGCTGGGATTGTTCTTTGACGAGATGGTGAATACCTTCGATCCCGATGCGTTGATTGTAGGTGGCGGAGCGCTGGAGGCCAGCGAAAAATTTCAGAAGTGGTTCATGGACGAGATTCGTGTGGGAATGCCCAACCAGCGAGAGGAGCAGGTTGGAATTCCAATTTACGTGATTCCCAATGGCGATACTGCGGGAGCGCGAGGAGCGGCGATTGAGGCGCTAAAGCTGGCCCGGCAAAGCGGGCTTATCTAGGTGCGCTGGTTTTTACGTGTCGTGGGGCGAGACCAACGCCTGAGGTTTTTTTCCGATTCACGGAACCCTAATTGCCACAAATACTGATCCAATCAGCTGACGTATATTGTCTCTTACCGCGAAAATCATGGCGTATTCGCCGGACGGCAGTTCCGCGGCTCCCGGAAATCTCACGCCTTTTGTTTTAATGTTCTCCGCCATCGCAGCCGCGAGATGTCCTTCCGCTGCTTTCGAGAACGCTCCCATCGGCAGGCCCTTCGCATCTTTCGCCACGGTCGCCTTACTCCGCGGAGTGGATTGGAATTTACAAAGGAAGATGGAGTTTAAATTTAGGTGTGGACTTGTCGCGGTACAAGGCGCGGTCGGCGGAGATGAGAAGTTCATTGAGGGATTGACCGTCGAAAGGATACATGGCGACACCGGTGCTGACGGAAAGCGCAGGCTCTTCGGTTTCGTTGCGAAGGCGATCGGAAATGCGTTGTGCCACCAGGAGTGCGGATTTGGTGTTAGTTTCAGGAAGGACCAGGACAAATTCGTCTCCCCCATAGCGGGCGGCGACGTCAATTTCGCGAGAGTGAAGTCGAAGAATATCAGCGAGACGGCAGAGCGCGCGGCTTCCGACAAGGTGACCATGGGTGTCGTTGATTTGTTTCAGGTGATCGAGGTCCAGGAGAATGACCGCGAAAGGCGACTGCGAGCGGCCGTATCGCTTAATTTCTGAATCCAGAGCTTCGACGAGGCGGCGGTAGTTCGCCAAGCCGGTGAGGGGATCGCTCTCCGCCAACTGGCGGACGTGTTCCTCGGCGCGCTTGTGGGCGGTGGATTCCGCGGCGAGCACCAGGGTGGTAACGGCGACGATGGCCATAAAGGATTGCAGAAGCAGCAGAGAAGTATTTTGCGAGACCCTGACGAATGGGCCGTAACCGTTGACTGTGCCCCAGGTGGAGACGATCGCAAGGACGCAAATTGCGGTGGCGGCTTTTCTGCGGCCAAAGCGAAACGCGGCCCAAACCAGAAACGGGAAACAAAGATATTCGAAGGGATAGTTTTTTACGATGGAATGAAAACCATTGCCGAAGACGAACCAGGCAGTGGTGAAAAGTCCGACGAACAGAAAAATGAGTTCGATTAACTGTTTGCGAGTCCAATCGAAGTTGGGATTTTCAACCCAAACCAGGATGAACGGCGTAAGTACCAGAGCGCCAACGCTGTCGCCCAGCCACCAGGTGAGCCAGATAGAAAAATAATGCTGGGCCTCCGCCAAACGCCCCAAGACCAGAGTCGCGGAGCCAATAGAAGCGCTGATTGCGGTGCTGACCATGCCAGCCAGCAGAACGAACTTGAAAATATTTTGTGATCGTTGGAATGCGTTGCGCCCGGCGGCGAAACGAGTGACGAGATAGCAGCCAGCCAGCGCTTCCAGCGTGTTGCCGGTAGCGATTCCGAGCGATGTGAGAGCCGTTCCCGCGGTAGTGAGATTGACTAAGAAGGCTCCGGCGAAAATGGCGGGCCACAGGCGATAGCCGAAGAGCAGCAGAGCGGCGAGAGCGATGCCGGTAGAAGGCCAGACGGCAGAAGCGCTGGCGTTGAGGAAGGCCAGTTGCAGCGCGAGCTTTCCGGCGACGAAATAGACGACGGCCAGCCCCAAGTAGAGGACGGGGCCTTTGGGTTTGAAATTGCGAGGCATGGTCGATCGCCGACGGCAGCAGGAAGAACGAGACGGTTTTCTCGGTCACTTGATGCTTAGCCAAGCGGCGGCAAAGGCCTGGCTAAACATTTATTCTAGTGTACGGGGGCGTACGAAACCGCAAGTGTTAAGGAAGCGTGCGGTTTCGGTAACTAGAGAGTACTTTAGGATATTGATGAGTTTGGACGAGCTTGTCCGAGCCTTGGGCGCAGTAAGAATTCGGGAAGCTGCGGCACTGCAAATAAGAAACGGCGGGCAAAGATTCTGCCCGCCGTTCGTGGGCCTGGCGCATGGCCAGGGCTGTTGTGTACTCGGGTTACTTACCGGAACTGGAAGTGGTGGCAGGCTGCGACTGACCGTTGGCCTTGGGGATGCTCACATAGCCGCTGACGGTGTCTTTGCCAAGCTTGTTGATGACCAGCTCTTCAGGGATCTTGGTACCGCTCAGATAGAAGAAGATTGGTTCGTTCATGTTGCGATTCTTCTTCTCGATTTTGCGATCCTCGGCGGTCATGGCAACGCTGTACTGCGAGCGCTTTTCATTGATGCCCTTGAGTTCGACGGTCAAGTTGCCAACCTTCTGGGGCTTGTTTTTGCCGGCGATGGTGAATTCAACGTAATCACGTTCGCCGAGGCGGCGGAGTTGGTCAATTTCATCGTGATTGCGGGCAATGAGCGTGCCCATTTCACTGCGGGCCATTTTCAGGTCTTCGCGAGTGGTGTCGAGGTCGGTACGGACGCCGCCTACCTTGGTGTCCACGTTCTTCAAGTCATCGTTGGCGGCCTTGGTTGCCAGCTCGGTGTGCACGCTGGTGTCGAGCGCGGAAAGCTTGGTGGTGGTATCTTCTACAGCTTTCGCAGCTTCGAGGCGCGCTTTCTTGAGCTGACCCTGGGTAATCTTGAGCTTGTCGGTGACGACTTTCAGGTCGCCCTGCAAGTCAGCGTTGGTCTTTTCATCTTGTACAACGCGGTCTTTCAGGGACGTCATGTCCTGATCAACCCCTTGTTTGAGAGCGCTGACCTGACTAGCTACCTGCTGTTGGGTGGCGTCGAGCTTGGAACTTGCGTTCCAACCGAAAGCCAATCCGCCAATTGCAACCAAACCGAGTACGATAATTGCCGGCAATTGCCAGGAAGCACCGCTCTTATTTTCCACCACGTATTCTTCGCTCATTGCTGGTAGTTCTCCTCTTCTGGGTAGCCGCTCGGCGGCACTGAACCCAAACTGCAATCTCTTTGAAGTCCCTACTGATACCAGAAAAGGTGCATGTGCGGAGCCAAAGAGGGCAAAGCGAGAAAGCTGCGTCAATACAGTAGCAAGCCTATGTGAAAAATGGAGTTAGCGTTGAGGGGAGAAAAGGCGTCCGCGCAAGGAGGGGTACTAGTCCTAGCAATCTTTACTCGTCCGTAATGTCGGATTGCAAAATTTGCGGTGTCGGCAAGGATTAAAGAGCGAGACCGGGGTCCAGCGCGCGCAGGTCGGAGCGAAGTTGCTCGGGATTTAGGTACTGGATGCCGTGCAAGCCTAGCGAGCGGGCGGCCTGTACATACTCCAGGATGTCGTCAATGAACACGGCTTGGAAGGCAGGAGTCTTCACGGCCTTGAGAGCAGCCTGAAAGACGACCGGGGAGGGTTTGCTGGCGCGAACCGAGCAGGAATAGATGCGGGTGGGCGCGGGGAAAAACTGGAAAAAGGAAAATGTTGATTCGAGATGCGCGACATGGATGGGGTCGGTGTTTGAGAGGAGAGCGAGTTTGTGCCTTTTTGCTATGGACGAGAAGAGATCGTTCGAGTGAATAGGGGCGGGATCGAGGCTGCGGTTCCAGGCTTCGCGGAATTCCTCAAATTTGAGAGGGCTTCCCAAGCGCTTGGTGATGTGCAGATGCCAATCGTGAGGGGAGATTCGGCCCTCTTGCCAATCATGCCAGCGGGGATCTTTTTCAATGGCGGACCACAGCTCAGCAGGAGACAAAGAAATCCCTTGCGAGAGGCCGGCAATGGCGCGGGCAAGATCCAGCTTTACGAGCACGCGGCCAATATCAAAAATGACGGCGCGAAGCGGAGCGTTGCACATGAGCTAGTCTTGCGCGGAGCCAGCAGGCGCTGGCCGCGGCGATGGTTTTTTACTTTTGATAACGCCGATGATGGCGGGAATAATCGAGAGCAGGACTACCACGCCAATCACGTAGTGAATGTACTTGCCGATGTTGGGCACGGAGCGACCAAGCGTGTAGCCGCCAAGGATTGTGGCGCAAACCCAAAAGATTCCGCCGAAAATATCGAACATCACGTAACGGCCGTAAGGCATTTTTGCCGCCCCGGCAACTGGCGGGCAGAAAGTGCGGATGATGGGAACGAAGCGCGCCAGAATGACGGCGCGACCGCCGTATTTTTCGTAAAAGTCTCGGGCCCGTTCCAGGTGATTTTTGCGAAAGAAGAAAGAATGTTCGCGCTTATACAGTGCGGCGCCGGCCGAGCGACCGATCCAGTAGCCGATCTGGTCGCCAGCGATGGCGCAGGCCATTACGGGAAGCAACCATCGAATCAACAGCGAGTCGATTGGCACAGCAGCGACGGCGGCAAAAATACCGGCCGTGATCAGCAGGGAATCTCCGGGAAGAAAAAAACCCACAAAGAAGCCGGTTTCAACGAACACGATGCCGCAGATGAGAGCTGGACCGCCGGTTCGAATCAGTTCCCTTAGTCCTTCAGGGTCGAAGAGCGAGTGGAGAAAGTGCAGAAGCGATTGGAGCACGCGACCTGGTTCCTGGCAGACAAACCAGCCAACGAAAATAGCTGACTTGATTAGCCTACCGGGGGCGCGGGCGCGAAAAATCGCGCGCGACCCGCTGAGAGAATGTCTACTCCCATAAGGTAGCAGAAAATCCCGGGGTCGCCGCCGGCTTCGATGAGGAGAAGGAGCAAAGTAGAAACGGGGAGTCGATGGAAGGCGCGGGTCATTGGCGGAACGCCTCTGCGAGCCAGGTTTGCGAGAGAGCGGAATCCCCCAGAACCGTGGCGGAATGTTCCGCGAGGCTGAGAAGTTTTTGGATGCGCGGTAGCGCGAGCTTTGTGGCGGCGGCGCCGGCCTCGATGGCTTCGTTGGCCTTAGCGAAGTCGTCCCAGGCAAGACCGTTGACGTCGGGGCGAATGACCAGGTCGGCGTGGCGCTCCCAGGTATCGAGCTGATGTTTTTGCGCGGCGCTGACGGCACGGGCTACCACCTGGAACATGTTCTTGGGCGTCTCGCGATGGCCGTCGTGAACACCGACGGCAACCCCGACCACGATGGTGCCGCCCAGTTGGCGCGCGGCCTGTGTCGGGACAGGCGCGACGAGGCCGCCGTCAGCGAGGCAGCGGGTGCCGATCTGAATTGGCTCGAACAACCCTGGAAAAGCGCAACTGGCACGAATAGCTTCGACCAGCGGACCTTGACGGAAGACGACCGGATCGCCGCTGGCCAGGTCGGTGGCCACGACAGCCAGGGGGATTTTCATGTCTTCAAATTGTTTGGATTCGAATACGCGCTCGATTAAGTCGGCCAGGCGATGATTGCTGGCAAGGCCCAGGCGGGAGACGCTCCAGCGGGCGATATCGCGAAAACGGATGGTGCGGGCGGTGGCAAGAATGCGGGCCAGAGGAGCGCCGCTGGCGTACGCGGCTCCGAACACGCTGCCCACGCTGGTGCCTGCGATGTGCGAAATGGGAATGTGATGTTGTTCGAGGACCTGCAGCACGCCGAGGTGCGCGAAGCCGCGAGCGAATCCGCCCCCCAAGGCCAGAGCGATACCTTGACGCGGGACCATGAGAAGTTCGGCGGATTTGGAAATGCGTTCCATTACACCGGAAGTTTCGCAATTACGATGGAAAGCCCCAATGGGCCGCGCGTCCCGAAATTCCAGTACTGATGTACTTGTTGAAAATTGCGCAAAATTAATGCCCAACTTGCAAACAGTACGAAAATACTAGCGCGGTATCCCCGCTGTACCATTGGCGCGCGCGGCCGGCAACGGCATTCTCACTCTCGTAGCAACGCAGTCCTCTGAGGGAGGCTCAATGGACACCGCATATCTGGCGTGGATTGGACAGGCCGTGGTTCTGCAGGTGGCGTTGGGCGACGTGAAAGTGCCGCTGCGTGGAAGATTGCTAAAGGATAGCGGCGAAACGCTTCGGATGAGGATTGGCGACGGTTGGGACGTGGACATCTACAAGAATATGGTGCTGGCGGTGGAAGAAGACGCCATGGCTTTGATCCCTGCGTGAGGAGGCGGTCATGAAAAACACCGAACTTCGTTACGTTACACAGGAACGAGCTGCTGCGCTGCTGGGCATTCCTGAGAAAGAGCTTTCGCGGATTTCGCAAGAGTCCGGGCTAGGCCACAGAGAGCGCGCAGGCAACCAGGAAGAGATTTTTTTCACGTACCAAGAGCTGCGGCAAATTTGCCAGATGACGGCTCACGCGCACTGATTTCGATCAGTTTGATCGGCGATTTTCCCCCTAGGCCCCCCCTCAGTCGTAGCCCCGCCCCGGGTCGCTTACCCCCAGCGATCCGGGGTTTTTCTTTTGACAGCAAAGAAATTCGCGATAACACTGGTGCGCTCGCGTTGGCGTGGCTATTCTGAGGTGAATTTCGAGATGAGAATCCTCAATTGGATGATCGCGGTCTCACTGGCAGGATGGTTGTTTTCGGCCAGACCGCTGGCGGCAGATGGTGCTGCCGCTATCTTTGACGTGGTGATTCTCCACGGGCGAGTGATGGATCCGGAAACGAATCTTGATGCCATTCGAAATGTTGGGATTTCGAACGGAAAAATCCGCGAGATTTCAGAGAACGAGCTACGCGGCAAAGAAACCATCGAGGCGCGAGGTTTGGTTGTCGCGCCGGGTTTTGTTGATTTGCATGAGCATGGCCAGGAGCCGCGCAACTATCAGTTCCAGGCGCGCGATGGCGTGACCACGTCATTGGAATTGGAAGCGGGCACGGACGATGTGGACAAGTGGTACGCGGAACGGGAAGGGAAGGCGCTGATCAATTTTGGAGTCAGCGTTGGGCATATTCCGGTTCGAATGAGGGTGATGAAAGATCCGGGCACGTTCCTTCCCACCGGAGATGCGGCGCATCGCGAAGCAACCGCCGAGGAGTTGAAAGCGATTAACGAAGGCATCGATCGCGGGTTGAAGCGAGGTGGGCTTGCTGTGGGAATGGGGATTAACTACACCGCGGCGGCGACGCACGAAGAAATTCTTGAAGTGTTTCGAATCGCCGCAAGCGCAAATGCTTCAGTGCATGTCCATCTGCGCCATGCGGGATTGAAGGAGCCAACGACCGGTCTGGTTGGATTGCAGGAAGTGATAGCCGACGCCGTGGCGTCTGGCGCGCCGCTGCACGTGGTTCACATCACCAGCATGGGATTGCGAACCACACCGACGCTGCTTGAAGTGATCAAAGGAGCGCGAGCGCGCGGACTGGACGTGACCACGGAGTGTTATCCGTACACCGCGGGAAGTACGGCACTGGAATCGGCGATTTTTGATGAGGGGTGGCAGGAGCGGCAGGGCATCACTTATAAGGACGTGCAATGGACCAAGACCGGAGAGCGGCTGACCGCGGAAACTTTTGCGAAATACCGTAAAGAAGGCGGCGTAGTGGTGGTGTTTTCGATTCCCGAAGAAGCAGCGCGTGCAGCGGTCAGCGATACGCTGGTCATGATTGCGAGCGATGGAATGCCGATCACCGGATCGAAGGTTCATCCACGTGGACAAGCGACGTTCGCGCGCGTGCTGGGACATTATGTTCGCCAGGAAAAAGTTTTGAGCTTGATGACCGCGCTGCGAAAAATGACGCTGATGCCCGCGCAACGGCTGGAAAAGCGTGCGCCGATATTTCGCGATAAGGGACGGATTCGCGCGGGAGGTGACGCAGACATTACGATTTTCGATCCCGCAAAGGTGATTGACAAAGCCACCTTCGCCGACCCGTTGCAACCTTCAGGAGGGATCCCGTTTGTCCTGGTGAACGGGATTGCGGTTGTGAGGGATGGGCAATTGGTGAATGATGTCTTTCCTGGTCGCGCGGCGCGCGCGCCCATGCAATGATTCAAGGCGCGACGGATTTTAACTCCCGACCATGGCCCAACTCTCTCCGGAAAAAACAAACGCTTCGCATCATGCGGTGCTAGCCGGATTTCTGGGCTGGACACTGGATGCGTTTGATTTTTTTGTGGTGGTTTTTTTATTTGACACTTTGGCGCGGCAATTCGGCGTTACGAAAAGGGAAATCGTCTGGACCACTACGGCCACTCTGGCCATGCGGCCATTGGGCGCGTTGCTATTTGGATTGCTTGCAGACCGTTACGGCCGGCGAATCCCCTTGATGGCCAACGTGATTTATTTTTCGATTATTGAGCTGGCTTGCGGATTTGCGCCGAATTTTACGGCGTTCCTGGTTTTGCGGGCGTTGTTCGGGATTGGCATGGGCGGCGAATGGGGAGTGGGCGCTTCACTGGCGATGGAAGCGGCCCCGACAAGATTGCGCGGAATTTTGAGTGGAACTTTGCAGAGTGGATATTCGATCGGCTATTTGCTGGCCGCAATTGCCGCGCGATTTCTGTTGCCGCACTGGGGATGGCGGCCGATGTTCTGGATCGGAGCTTTGCCCGCGCTTCTGGCGCTGTATATAAGGACCAAAGTTCCGGAGTCCGAAGCGTGGAAGCAGCATCGCGCGGCTTCTACCGGGGAAGTGTTGCGAGCGGTTGTCGGGCAGTGGCGGAGATTTCTGTATTTGGTGCTGTTGATGACGTTCATGATGTTCCTGTCACATGGAACGCAGGATCTGTATCCGGACTTTTTGGGCGAAGTGCACAAAGTTTCCGCCATCGGCCGTGCGAATATCGCAATGATTTATAACGTTGGCGCCGTTGTGGGAGCGATTCTGTTCGGCTTTTTGTCGCAAGCAGCCGGACGGCGCAAAGGAATGCTCGCGGCGCTGCTGCTTTCATTGCTGGTGATACCGATTTGGGCCTTCAGCGGCTCGTTGACCATGCTGGTGGTTGGCGCGTTCGCGATGCAGATGGGCGTACAGGGTGCATGGGGCGTAATCCCCGTTCACTTGAATGAATTGTCGGCGGACTCGGCGCGCGGATTGATGCCGGGTCTGGCTTACCAACTGGGAATTTTGTTTGCTTCACCGACAAACACCATTGAATTCGGGTTACATCACAAATTTGGATATCAATGGGCGCTGGCGGGATTTGAAATAGTGACGATTGTTGCGCTGGCAGTGTTGTTGATTTCAGGTACCGAAGCCCATAGTCGGGAATTTGTGCGACCGGCTACGAAGCTGTGATAGAAGTTTCTAGCCATGCAGTTTTTGTGCGCGTACTGCTCGAGGAAAAGTTTTGCGAGTATTCAGTTGCAGCGCAATTGCTCTTCAATCGCGCGCATCAGTGTCGGCACACCCTCTTCTTTTCCAATCACGCAGCGAACTCCGATCGATTTAGCTGCCGCTTCCAATTCATCGGTCTTGTACAGCGTGAACATAATAATGGGCACCAAGGGTGTTGACTGCAGAATCTTACCCGCCGCAGAAAGGCCGTCCGAGTGATGCATTTTGAAATCCATGACGATCACGTCAGGAAGCAGTTCGGTGGCTTTGTCGAAGGCTTCCGTGGCGTCCTGCGCTTCGCCGCAAACGACCCAGTCGCGCTGGCTTCCCAGCAAGGCCTTGAGCGCAGAGCGCATGGAATCTCGATCATCGGCAATCAGAATGCGAGCCATAAAATCTCCGGGGTCGCTAGCCTAATTTAAGGCCCAAAGAATAGAACCTTTCGATGATCGAGGGAATGAGTGGAACACCTTAGAACGCCGGTACAGCCTGGCATCCCAGTACGGGCGGGGTCGCAGGCCATCAGCGGCGGGATTTCGTTCGGAAACCAGCGAAAAATGGCGGAGAGGGTGGGATTCGGACCCTGCTAGCCTAAGAGATTCCAACAACGATGGTAAAACCTAACCCTATATGGGTCAATGCGACAGAATTGTCAAAAGTGCCGAAAGCTGGCTTTTCCATTATTGATGGACAATCTGCTACCTGGGATTTTGTCTCGATTGCTTAGGAAGACTTAGGACAGTTTCCAGTCAATCCTTCAACATCTCCCCTGTGAGTTTGTCGAGAGGCACGCGTTCAAGTTGCGCGGTGCGTCGCAAAAAAATCCTTGATCGGAACCGTGACCAAATCATGGCCGCAATGGATGATGTAATCCCCCTCATGACGTGCCTGAGGCCGTCGCTTGATATCCGCCAAGCGCCGACGCGAGATTACGTTCGAATGAATATCTGGTGTTTCTGTGGCCAGCGGAAGCCAAAGCGGCTCTCGGTCGATCACCGCTGCTGTCGAACAATACTTCACCGATACAAAGGCCGGACTATGCGACCGACAGTTGCCCGGATGCGCGAAACAAGTCGACAACGTCATTGCGACTTGATGCCTCCGCTTGTCGCATAACTCGCCGAAGGTGGTTTTTCACGGTGAACTGAGACAAATTCAAGTTCTCCGCAATCTCCTTGTTTGTCAGACCTTTGGCCACCAGCCGAAGGAGTTGGAGTTGTCGCGGAGTAAGGGATTTCTGCTTGTCACCTTCCGCGCCCAATGCGCCCAATCTTTGCTGCTTGAGTTTGCTAAAATGCCGAATCAAACTCATACATAGAGTCGGCGGGCAGGTAGCTTCGCCGCGAACCGCCGCGTGAATTGCCGCCACGATCTCAGTAGAAGATGCTTCCTTTAGAAGGTAACCGCAAATCCCGTACTCAACCGCCTTTAAGAAGAGGGCAGGATCCTGACTCATACCGAAAAGAATTAGGTTTATTCCCGCGCCTTGCTGCTGCCGAAGGAAGCTCAAAAAGCCGGGGTGACTTGAATCATCAAAGCAATCCGTCAAAATCACTTCAAAGTTCGAATTGGTAATGTCGCTTGTAGCGGTTTCTAAGCTACTGCCGACCCCAACGACGTTGATGTCTGAGCGCTTTTTGATGAACTTAGCTAACGTTTCGCGAAGCAATCGGTTTTCAGCGAGCAAATAAAGGTTAACGCTCTTGGACAAGTCGAGGTTACCCGTCTGGCTCATTAATCCCCCCAGGTTAATAATTTCTTTTCGCCAACGAATGCATGGCTCAGAACCCCCGCGGAACTATTTATAACTCAGCATCGAATTTAGAGATAAGGTCCGCAGATGTCAAGTAACTGTGGAGTCATTGGGCGCATTAGCGGCGGCTTAAGGAGCGGCTCCGAAAACCACGACTCAGGGCCTAGTACGGTTGGTAAAGACTATGGCAGGACCTTGGTACACACTAGTGCTCTCGCACTATCGCCGCCTCAAGCGCAAATCGCTCACATGCCCATCATTTCGAGTAGTGCGCAATTGATGCAGTATTGGTCCTAGCGGTTTTTTGCCGTTGAAAGATACTGACCTCAATAACTGTGAGAGGAATCGTGATGGTGAAGACATTCCGTGTCCTCATGGCGAATCAGCCGAAGTTGATGAGAGAGCTCCTTGTCGAAATGCTGGAAGCAGAACCTTGGATCGAGATTGTTGGAGAAGTAACGGAAGAATCTGAGATCCGAGGACTCGTCCAGCAGACCGCGCCCGACCTTCTCGTAGTCACGGCGGACAAGCCCGGCAAACGGCCGCCCATCTGCGATGAGTTACTACGAGACTTCCAAGCATTGCGCATTATAGCGGTTGCGCCGCACGAGAACTACGCCGTTTGTTATTGGGCATCTCTCGATATTCACTCCGACGATGTCGAATCATCCGAACAGGGGTTTCTCGGAGCAATCAGAAATGCGGCGCAAAGCACGAGCGGTGGAAGCAAGGTCAACTAAGGAGAATGCAAAGATGGCAGTAGCCAACAGGTTGGCCCTACCCCTCGCAATATTGGCATTTTGCTTTCCCGTGTGCGCGCAGCAAACGAATCGGCAGTCTCAGCCGCGCAATCCGTCGCTACGCGACCAAGAACTGGGCGTGTCTGAACTAGAGCGAGGCAATCTCATGCGCGTTGCCGCTTCACCGGCGCAAGTTCGAGAAATCTTGATCAAAGAACCGGGAATTATGGTGGAGCTCAAGACCTGGATCGCCAAAGAAGCGAGCTACAACGGACAGATCGTGAACGATGAAAATCTAACCGACAATGCGGTCTTTGAGCGGCTAGACGCTGACGTCGCTTTCCGTTCCATAGCGACTCGGATGTTGCAGCGCTACGGGTACTTGCGTCCGGGCGTCAATCCAGACTCGGAGATCGGAAAACAACAGGACCTGATCATTAAAGAACGCGCGCGGCGGCTGGTGCAAATCGAGGCCACCGAAGACGCGCAAGCCGCCAAAGCTCCGGCCGCCAGCGAAGCCAAGAATTCAAACTGCGACCCGTCCGAGAAGGAATGCCCGGCGGGAGCTGGCAGCAATGAAAATCGCTCCATCTCGGCTCCGAGCGACACTTCTCGACCGCAGGAGCCACCCCTCAATGCGCCAAATGATGGCCTCCCACTGACCCCAATTCCGCGCATCATGCAGGCGAACGGAAATGCATCTGGAATGTCAGAAATGTCCCGCATGTCTTTCTCTCAGTCGTCAGATGAGACTAGCGCATTGCAAAATGCTTCAGGTCCATCTATGTCCAATCAGGATTTGCCGCTGGTGAACGGGGGTTCGCAGGATCTGTTTTCGGGTTCTCTTCTCGATCAATTGCGGGCGGGCGGCGTCAGTAGCAGCGGCGGAGCCTATTCTAATGATGAAGCGATGAGGGAAGCATCGTCGGCCAGCGGAGCCAAGCCTGAGTCCGGTGCCGGAGTTATTTTGCGGCACGATCCGAGGCTAGCCAAAGAGCGCGACGTTTCGGCAGCGGTAATGGTTCACCGGCCGAATCCTTACGCTGACATTCCGTCCATGTACGATCTTTATGTGCAGGCCCCTGCCAGGGATCGTCCTCCCCAGCGGTTCGGCACGGAAATTTTCCGCGACGGTCTGCGCGACCTTAAGAATCTACCTATCGATTTACCGGTCGGACCGGACTATGTTGTAGGCCCCGGTGACAGTCTTTCGATTGACCTTTGGGGCGGCGTTTCCACAAAAATAACTCGGCTCGTCGATCGGCAAGGCCGCGTGACACTTCCTGAAGCTGGTCCGCTGCTGGTCAGTGGCCGATCGCTCGGCGAGGTGCAGAGTGCCGTGCAAAAAGCGATCGGAAGTCAGTATCGTGACACCTCCGCTGATGTTTCCGTCTCCCACTTGCGCACCATTCGCATCTATGTGGTGGGAGAAGTGGAAGAGCCCGGAGCGTACGACATCAGCTCTTTATCGACGGCCCTAAACGCGCTCGTCGCCGCTGGCGGAATCACTCCCCACGGATCCTTACGAGCCCTCAAGCACATGCGGGGGCGGCAGGAACTTGAGCGAATCGACGCTTATGACTTGCTTCTTCACGGGGTTACACCTTCAGAAAAACGCCTCGAAAATGGCGATACCTTACTGGTTCCCCCGGTTGGCGCGCAAGTTACGGTGACCGGAATGGTGCGGCGTCCCGCTATTTATGAATTGAACGGTGAGCAAGCGGTCGCCGATGCGCTCGAACTTGCTGGCGGCGTCCTCCCGGCAGCGGCTTTGCAACACGTCGAAGTGCAGCGGCTCGACGCACATGAAAAGCGCACCATGCTCAGCCTGGACCTGTCGGCGGACCGTTCCGCAGAATCCAAGCTGGCTTCCTTCAAAGTGCAGGATGGCGATGAAATTCATATTTTCCCGATTGCCCCTTACAACCAGGACACCATTTATCTGCAAGGCCATGTTCTGCGGCCCGGCCGTTATTCCTACCATGAGGGAATGAAACTAACCGACCTCGTGTCGAGTTATAAGGACGTGCTGCCGGAACCCGCGGCGCACTATGGCGAGATCATTCGCTTGAGTCTGCCGGATTATCACCCAACCGTTTTGAGTTTCGATCTGGCGGCAGCCCTGACCGATCCCAACAGTGCACCGCAGCTGCAAGGCCTCGATACCGTCAGAATCTTCAGCAGATTTGATTTTGAGCCCGCGCCAACGGTTTCAGTCGTCGGGGAAGTCCGCTCGCCCGGCAGTTTTCGAACGTCAGGACAAGCGTCCCTCAGGGACGCTGTGTATCTTGCTGGCGGTCTCGCGCCCGATGCCGCCGTCGATACCGCGCAACTGTTTCGCGTCAACCCGGATGGCAGCTCGAAGATTTTCAACGTAAATCTGAGCGCGGCTTTAAACGGCAATGCCGTGGATAATATCCTATTGCAGCCCCGTGACCGCTTGCTGATCCACAAGAATACCTCGCGCGTCGACCCCGGCACGATTGAGATCACCGGGGAAGTGGCCAAGCCCGGCCGCTATCCATGCACTGAAAACATGCGCGCCACCGATCTCATCCGAGCGGCCGGCGGCTTGAAGCGCAGCGCCGACAACCATCTCGCGGATCTGACGAGATATGCCGCTTCCAGTGGATCACCGCCACAGCGTTTACAGGTCTCTCTCGCCTCGCTTGAGAACGGAAACCCAACCGAGGATGTGGCGCTGCGCAGCGGCGACGTTCTAGCCATACGGCAGGTTCCGGGATGGAGCGACGTCGGCGCCGCGGTGAAGGTCAGCGGTGAGGTGACGCATCCGTCCACTTATGGAATTCAGCCGGGTGAACGGTTGAGTTCAGTGCTGGAGCGGGCGGGGGGCTATACAGCCGAAGCCTACCCATACGGTGCAGTGCTGATGCGCCGTGAAGTACAGGAGTTGGAGGCGAAGAATCAGCTCGAGCTCATAAACCGGATTAAGGCAGAGCGGTTGCAACTAAGGACTTTGCCCGAAGGGGATCTGGATCAGAAAAACGCGAAACTGAACGCGATCGCCCAGACCGATTCGACTATGAATCAACTGGCCTCAAATCCCCCCATTGGCCGAGTCGTAATTCATGTCGGGTCCAACATAAATCAATGGAAGAACACGCCTGCCGATTTAGCGCTGCGCAGCGGCGATGTTCTGGTGATCCCAAAGAAAGCGAACGTAGTGGTGGTGAACGGCCAGGTATTTAACCCAACTGCGATCAGTGCACAACCAGGAAGGTCTGCAAAGTGGTATCTCGGTCAAGCAGGAGGGTTGACGCCTATCGCGGACAAGAAAGGAGTGTTTGTGATTCGAGCTGATGGATCCGTGATCTCAGCCAAGAACAATAACGACGGATGGTGGTCGGGTGACCCGTTGAGCGCAGCATTACGGCCAGGAGACACCGTGATCGTTCCCGAAAAGGCGCCCAAGATCGGAGGCACGAACTGGACAACGGTCCTTCAAACCGCTCAGGTCGCTTCGTCCTTGGCTCTTGCAGTGGCATACATCCATCCGTAGCAGAAAGAGACCGTTGCCGATGATAAGAAGGGCATTTGTGGTTGCCTGCTTGATGTTGAGTCTGATCGCGCAGAAAAAGACGGCGGTTTCGGCCCAAGAACCGACAAAGGAGGAGAAGTCGGAGGAAGTCGAAAAGAGCAAAAAAATGGCGAGGGATCAGAAAATCAAGATGCGGGCCGCCGCCAAAGACACTGACAAAGATACGGTGGCTTTGCCTCAAAACTTCGGGCAGCTAGGGGAAAGATTTCTGCTTGATCAGAAACAAATGTGGACTAGCCCTGGTCGCCTTCGGTGGTCCGACGCGAACTGGCTTCTGCCGTTGAGCGGTGTGACGGCAGGTCTGTTTGTCACGGACGGGGACATGAGTCGACACACATCGCACAGCCTGACGACTACCAATCATTACAACACGATTTCCACTGCCGGAGTCGCTGGACTGATAGGCGGCGGAACGGCGATGTGGCTTCTAAGTTATCCGAAGCGAAATCAACATTGGCGTGAAACGGGATTTCTGGCGGGCGAAGCCGCCGTAAATAGTTTGGTCGCGGTTGAATCGTTCAAGTACTCGCTAGGACGCCAAAGACCGATGCAGGGTAATGGGAATGGAGATTCTTTCAGTCGAGGTGTTTCGTTCCCGTCGGAGCATTCTGCGGCGGCGTGGGCGGTTGCGAGTGTGGTTGCGCACGAATATCCGGGGCCGTTGACCAAATTGGTTGTTTACAGCTTGGCGGGTTTGGTTGATTACTCGCGTTTCAGAGCACGGCAACACTTTCCGTCGGACATTCTCATTGGAAGCGTCATAGGCAACCTAGTCGCGCAGGACGTTTATAGCCGACATCACGATCCGGAGCTCGGTGGCGACGAATGGCGATCGATCAGCCAACTCTTCCACGGAGATGGAACTTACTCTCCACAGAACCAAGGGTCCCCGTACGTTCTACTCGATAGCTGGGTCTACCCAGCTTTTGAACGCTTGATGGGACTCGGTTTGATTGACAGCGGAATTGCGGGCTTGCGCCCATGGACGCGCAGGGAGTGTGCACGGCTGGTTGGGGAGGGAGAAGAGACGCTTGACAGCGGGGGAGACGAGAACAAAGAAGCCGCGCAGATCCTGGCAAGTCTTAGCCGGGAATTCCGCTATGAGCTTAGTGAATCGGCAGGAGACGGTGACAACCGAGTCTTCCGCGTAGAGTCTGTTTACACGCGCCAAGAGTCTATTTCAGGAATGCCCCTGAACGATGGCTATCACTTCGCGCAAACGCAGATCAACGATTTTGGGCGTCCGTATGGCCAAGGCTGGAGCAGCGTGAACGGATTTTCGTCATATGCCACCTGGGGTCGTTGGTTCACGTACGCCCGCGGCGAATGGCAGACCGCTCCAGGAGTGCCCGCCCTGCCTCTCCAAGCGCGCCAACTGATTGAGAAAGTGGACGTCCTTCCCGGGGTACCGCCGGACACCGGCAAACCCTCGGTGAATCAGTTTGACCTGCTGGAAGCGTACGTGGGTTTTGCTTTCTCGAATTGGCAGGTCTCCTACGGCCGGCAGAGTCTGTTGTGGGGGCCGGGCGATGGAGGCTCGCTGATGTGGAGCAATAATGCCGCGCCGCTCAACATGTTTCGGATCAACCGGGTGACGCCGTTGAAGCTGCCGTGGATCCTGAAGTGGCTTGGCCCGATGCGAGCGGAATTCTACCTAGCACAGGTGCGCGGACAGTATTTTGAAAACAATGGAATGGGCGCCTTCAACGGGAACTTTCTGCAACCACTCAATCCGCAGCCTTTTGTCCACGGCGAACAGCTCAGCTTTAGGCCAACACCCAATTTCGAATTTTCAGTATCCGTGAACGTTATATTTGGAGGACCAAGCATTCCGTTTACCCTCGGCGAGCTCGGGAGGGCGCTCTTCGTTCCCAGCAAGGCTGTGACAGGCTCGCGTACCGACCCCGGTGACGCGCAGTCCGCCCTGAATTGGTCCTATCGCCTGCCCAAACTCCGCAACTGGCTCACCTTTTACGGTGACGCGTTTTCCGACGACCAATATTCTCCGGTTGCCTATTTTGATCGCTCGGCCATCCACGCCGGTCTTTATCTATCGCGGGTGCCTGGCATCCCAAAGCTCGATTTGCGTGCCGAGGGTGTTTACACTGACGTGCCAGCCGGCGGAGCTCTGAGTCACGGTTTTTTCTATTCCAGTACGCTCATCCCGAATGGCCAAACCAGCAACGGATACCTGTGGGGAAGTTGGATAGGTCGCGAAGGCCAGGGTGCACAGGCGTGGACAAATTACTGGTTCAACGCCCGTAATCGTCTGCAGTTCAATTTCCGCCACCAAAAGGTAAGCCAGCAGTTCATCCCTGGAGGGGGCACGTTGACGGACGTGGGCGTACGAGGTGATTACTTGGTGCGCTCAAATCTGAGCCTGTCCGCTTCGGTGCAATACGAACGGTGGCTCTTTCCCATACTTCAGCCAAATGCTGAAAGAAATGTAACCGCTTCGGTACAGATTCAATTTGAGCCACAAAAATTATTCCGGCGTTCAGATCCGAACGAAACGGGAAGCACGTTCGGAAGCGGAGGTCGGCCGTGAATTTCTCGAACAGTGCGTTAGTCCGTCGGCTAGCGGATTTCTCTGGGCCCGAAGATTCGGAGAGGCGTCCATGAGCCCCGACAAATATTTCACCCCGGTTGTCGACCTCCGGGAACTCAATGGCTCGGAGCAGCAGCTGGACCCCAAAGAAAGACGGCAACGGAACATCGAACGCATGCGTTTGTTCTGGGAGAACCGTCGGTTCTTATTTCGCTGGATCATTGGCGGACTGATCGTCAGTACGGTGATCGCCTTTCTGATTCCATCGCGATATCGCGCCACGACACAGCTGATGCCTCCCGACAACCAGGCTGGCTCCGGCGCCGCGGCGCTGTTGTCGCTGGTTTCAGGCCGCGGCAGCGGCAGCAGCAGCGGCGCTTCGGGGGCCTTGGGTGGTCTGGCCGGAGAGTTAATCGGCGCGAAGAATTCCGGGCAACTCTTTGTCGGGATTCTCTCGACGCGCACCGTCCAAGACGGCCTCATCCAGCAATTCGATCTGAACCGCGTGTATAGCGAATCGAAGCCCGAAGACACGAGAATCGATCTGGCCAAACACACTGACATTTCTGAGGATCGCAAGAGCGGAATCATTTCGGTCTCGGTGACCGATCACGACGCGAAACGCGCCGCTGCCATGTCCGCTGCTTATGTGCGCGAGTTGGACCGCCTGGTTGCGCAAGTCAGTACCTCTTCCGCGCGCAGAGAGCGCATTTTTTTGGAAGACCGCCTGAAAGCCGTCAAGCACGAACTCGACGCGGCCGCCGGCCGGTTCAGCCAGTTTGCCAGCAAGAACACGGCCATTGATATACCCGCGCAAGGCAAGGCCATGGTCGAAGCGGCAGCGAGACTGAAGGGCGAATTGATATTTGTCGAGTCTGAACTGCGCGGACTGCAAACCATTTATACCGATCAGAATGTCCGCGTGCGTTCTTTGCGCGCCAGAGCGGGCGAGCTCAATGCGCAATTGGAAAAGCTCGGTGGAGACTCCAGCATGTCCACTGAGGCGACAGCCAATGATAACAGCAGCTTGTATCCATCCATTCGCAAGCTGCCGTTGCTCGGCGTGACCTATGCTGATCTCTACCAGCAAACGAAAATTCAAGCCGCCGTATACGAACTATTGACCCAGCAGTATGAACTGGCAAAGGTTCAGGAAGCCAAAGAGATTCCCAGCGTAAAAGTGCTCGACTCCGCGGTGGTACCAACCAAGAAATCATTTCCACCCAGATTTTTTTTCATCTCCGTTGGCACCATTGCGGCCTTGGCAGGGGGCTGTCTCTGGCTGATGGCCATTCGCCGCTGGAACAACATTGACTCGCAAGACTCAGGCAAACAACTTGCGGAGGAAGTGGCATCGGCTACCCGTGATGGATTTTTGCGCGTTCTGCCGGGAACGGCGATAGCGTTTCGGAGGATCTTCAAACGCGATCAGCATGCCAGGCAGGAGGTTTCGACAGAATCCGAGCGCTCTTCGTTGCCAGGCGCTTCGAGCGAAATCAAAGGCAAAAGTTTTTCCAGCGCGGCAGGAAAGGGGAGCGATTGATGAACTGCGGGGACGTTCGCGATAAAAAACCCGTGTTTGCAATTCGTCAGGTGAGCAGTCCTTCTTTGCTGTTTAGGGGGGGCGCCGGATGAACGGGACTGCCTCGCGGCGAAGTGCTTATCCCCCTGCGACGGGATGGGCTCCGCCTACTGAATTGCACGCCAAAAGTTGGACCGAGGAGCATTCCCGTTCGGTCTTTCACGCTCGCAGATGGCGCGCGCAAGGCGGCTTGATACGGCAGATGCTCTACGCTGTAATCGATGTGTGCCTGGTGTGTTGCAGCGCGTTTGTGATTTATGGGATTCGCTTCGGATTTTCCAACATGTGGGCGGAGGTGATCGCTCCGAAGCAGATGCTCGGCTACCTTTCGTTTCGGGCCTATCCCGGTTTTCTTGTTTTGTACTGCTCACTCATCGTGTTGGCTTGTATGAACCAGGGTTTGTACCGGACGCCGCGCGAATTGACGGCATTTTTAGAGTCGAAACGAGTCGCCAAAGCCGTTCTGGTTGCTACCACGCTACTGGTGTTGTTCATCTTCACTTCCGGGAATAAAGATATTTCCCGTCTGGTCGTGACGCTAACGGGTGCGACCAATATCGTGACGCTTTCGGGCTGGCGCTATGCCAAGCGACGCGTGGTGTTTCATCGGTCGCAGCGCGGCGTCGGCCAATCTCGTGTGCTGATTGTGGGCTCCGGCAAAATGGGCACAGCCTTTGCAAATTGGCTGCAGGAGAATCGCCACCTGGGGTATGACGTGTGCGGATTTGTCGATGTTCATCCGAACGGCGATAAGCGGACCCTCGGCAGCGTAAGCGAATTACGCCGGCTGGCTCTGGCCCATTTCGTGGATGAAGTGTTTGTGACCTTGCCGTCGGACGGCGAAATGATTAAGAAATTGTTTCTCGAGGTGCGCGAACTTAAGCTAAATCTCCATGTGCTGCCGGATTTGTATGACGGGCTGGCGTGGCGGGCGCCACTGCACAACATTGGCGGCTTCCCAATTCTCGAACTTCATGGCGAACCCATCCCGGCAGCCGGTCTGGTCGGCAAGCGCGCGATCGACATATTGGTGTCGTTGATAGGGATGGTGGTAGTGGCGCCCCTGTTGCTAGCCGTTGCCGTCTGGATCAAGTTCGATTCGAAAGGACCGGCAATCTACCGCGCCGCACGGCTCGGCAGAAAAGGAAACAGATTTATCTGCTACAAGCTGCGGACGATGGCTGCCACGGCAGACGAGCAAAAACAGGAATTACGGCAGGCCAACGAACGGCAAGGTCCTTTTTTCAAAATGGAAGAAGATCCTCGCGTGACGCGATGTGGGCGTTGGTTGCGCAAGTTCAGTATCGATGAAGTGCCGCAGTTGCTGAACGTGCTGAAAGGTGACATGAGCCTGGTCGGGCCGCGGCCGCATCCTGTCGACGATTATGAGCAGTACACTATCGAGCATCTCAGACGCTTAGACGTTAAGCCTGGGATGACGGGTCTGTGGCAGGTGACCGCTCGGCGCGATCCTTCGTTCGACACAAACATGGCGCTTGATCTGGAGTACATCGAGAACTGGAGCCTGGGTCTGGACACGAAAATTTTGCTTCGGACCATTCCGGCGGTCGTCCGCGGAGACGGGACGTAAACGGTCGTCGCGTGAGCCTCGACGGCCCTTGCGAACGACTACGGATAAGACAGCGTGTTTGCACGGCAGGTGGAGGCGTTCGGCACACCGGCAGATGTGGCTATCGGCATTTCGACCAGCGGGAATTCGCTGAACGTGCTTGGCGGAATACGAGCGGCTGACAAAGTGGGGATGCTTAGGGTGGCGTTCACGGGAAAAGTCGGCGGAAAGGCATTCAAGATGGCGACCCTGTCCCTGCGCGCGCCTTCCGACGTGACAGCAAGAATTCAGGAGTGCCACATCCTGGCTGGACACGTACTGAGCGGCTACTGTGAGCACTTTCTGTGTGCCGGGCCGCGGGCGGTGTCACCATGAGTCTACCGGAAGCGGAACTGACGATCGAAATCGACCGGGCAGGCGTGGAGACCGTCAGCGCCGGCAAGGCGCAGGAGCGCGAGCAATTCGTCATTTCCGCCGGCGGTCTGCGGGTGTGGGGCTGGCGATCGGCGCTGTCACTCACGGATCAAGGATTAACGTCAGGCGCAGGATTCCTGGTAAACCTGTTGCTAGCCAGGTGGCTGCCGCAGGAAATTTATGGGGCCTTCGCGGTTGCGTTTGCCAGCTATTTGTTCATTTCAGGGTTCCACAACGTTCTGATACTCGAGCCGATGAGCGTCATCGGGCCGTCACGCCACGCGGAGAACCTCCTACAATACTTTCGCGCACAACTCACGATTCATGTTTTGCTGACAAGCGCACTAGCGATCGGAGCGCTCCTGGCTGGAGCGTTGATCTGGTGGCTTCGGCCCACAGGTCCACTGGCGGGAGCGGTGATTGGGAGCGGCATCGCTTTACCATTTTTATTGTTGCTGTGGTTGGTGCGACGTATGTGCTACGCCGTACAGCGGCCAGCTATCGCGTTGGCGGGAAGCGGATTTTATCTGGTGTTTGTCGCTGCCGGTTTGATGATGTTGACGCTCATGGGCAGGCTCGGACCATTCGCCGCATTTCTCTTGATGGCTCTCGGGAGCACGTTCGCCGCCGGAATCTTGCTTTGGCGGCTCGGATTGCTTACCCGTACAGGTCTGCGGGGGCAATTGGTTCCATGGCGCTCTGCGGTCCGGGAGAACTGGGTGTACGGCCGGTGGCTAGTTGGAAGCACGGTGCTGTATTCCATTTCGAGCCAAACGCAGGTCTTCCTAGTTGCGGGCGTGCTCGGTCTAGGGGCAGCGGGCATTCTTCGAGCGATGCAAATTCCGTCGCTGCTGATGACGCAGGTAGTTTTTACGGCAGGGCTACTGGTTCTGCCTTCATTTTCTTACGATTTTGGGAAGGGATCATTCCGGCGGCTGCGACACAAAGCGGTGCTCGTCAGTGCCGGCCTTCTTGCCGGCGTGCTCGCATTTGCTTTTGTGCTGGCAGTTTTCGCGGGACCAACGGAACGGCTGCTATTTGGAGGAAGATACGCCGCTTACGCACACCTAATGCCGATTCTTGCTCTGATTCCAGCGGCAATTGGCTTTTCGACGGGCTACGCCATGGCTATAAGAGCGTCGCAGAGGACTCACTTTGATCTGGTCGCGAATGCAATTGGGGCCCCCCTGGGCCTTATCTCGGCAATTTTTTTCACCCGTTGGTGGGGTATTGCGGGTGCCGCGGCTAGCATGGCGGTAGGGTTTTCCGCTTACGCGATTTCCGTCTGCCGGATTCATTATATAGCGCCGCAGATAACCAAAGATGAGGTTTGCTGATGCAAGTGTGGTGGTCCAGAGTGGCATGTGGTCTCATCCTAGGCTACCTGTGTCTGAGCCGAACCTTCGCCTATTTGGGCGTTCCGGCGTGGAAGGTTTTTGTCAGCGAAGTTGTTCTGGCATTCCTTCTTCTCTATGGACCCCAATTTCAAGGTCGCCGATGGCTGGCATATGTCTTGAGGCTGCCGAGCTTGAGACGATATTTGGTCTGGTACGGATTGTTTTTGGCGTATGGGATCGCGCAAGTCTTGCACGGAATCTTGCAAGGGAATCCGGCCCTTATCGCGGCACGAGACCTGGCCTTTAATTACTATCCTATTTATCTGCTTCTGGGTCTTTGGGCCGGACTGGCGCGGCCTGATCTCTTGCCTCGAGTCATCCGGGCTTTTGCCTGGTTCAACGGAATCTACGGAGTCCTGTATATATTCTTGCTGAGCGGGGTTACCTGGTCAGTCCCGGGGGTCAGTCAGGAAGTCGTCGACGTGCCAATTTTTCCACAGCCTATCTATTCCTTCGCTGCCCTGCTCGGCTTGCTGGCGTACGGAACGAAATTTCAACGAAGCTGGCATCTCCTAATTCTGAATGCGATCGTGATGCTCGGAATGCAGTTCCGAACGGAGTGGCTTGCATTTGCCGTAGGAGCGGTCATTTGGCTGCTGCTTACGATGCAAAGCAAGCGCGTTCTGCAAGCGAGCGCAATTCTAGCTAGCCTTCTTGCTTTGATGTATGTCACTGATGTGCGTTTACCCGTTCCGGAGTTGCGAGGCGGAGGCGATATCTCCGTACAACAGCTTGGTGATCGAGTGCTGGCGCCATTTCGCGCTGACCTGGGTGACATGAAGTCCGCAGCAGGGGTCGAAGGAGTGGATCCCCAAGAAGCGACGTTTGTGTTCAGGACAGTGTGGTGGCTGGCGATTTGGAATTCGGTTCATTCTGATCTTCAAACAGCGGTCTTGGGCCACGGATACGGGTTTCCGCTCGGTGATTTGGTTCCCTACCTCAAAGGGGAGTTCATTCGGACGCCGCACAACGAATTTTTCTACGCGCTGGGGTACACGGGATGGATTGGGGTTACGCTCTTCGCTCTTTTTCAGATCGAGATTTTCCGGTTACTCTGGGGCGCGTATCGAATCACTGGCAAACCTTTCGGGATTATCTATTGGATCGCTACAATGATCTTCGGAATGTTTTTTCCTCTTGGCGAGACGCCGTATGGAGCCATTCCGTTTTACCTGCTTGTCGGCTGGTGTGCGGCTCCCGTTCTGCTGGTGCGTAAAGCTCCGGTTCTTCAGACAGATCAACAACGGTCTGCAAGACTTGCTGGCATGAATCCCAGCGGCGCAACCGCGGCTGCGTCGTGATTATCGGACAGGTTTATGATTTTTTCGTTTAGAGAGATTGACTACTACCGCTTTGGAGTCTTGGCAGGAGTGCGGAATCTGTTCGGGAATGGATTTTCCATCGGACTGCGCAAGACACTCGGAAAAATTTCTCAACCGATTAATTCCTATACGCGCTTTCCCGAATATTACTACATGCATCAAGCGATCAGCCAATATGTGGCCGAGAGCAGGAGATCCAGACCCGCTCGGATTCTCGATGTTGGCAGTCCCAAGTGCTTCGGCTTGTATTTGGCCAATAAGCTTGAGGTGGAAGTGGAGATGACTGACCTGAGTCGGTTGAATCTAGATGAATACGAACTGATGTCAAGGCGCTTAGGGGCCAGGGGGCACGTTCATTTTGCTACTCAAGATGCACGTTCCCTCGATTACGAAGACGGCGCCTTTGACATCGTATATTCCATGTCGGTTATCGAACACGTGGAGGGCGAGCGGGGCGATTCTCAGAGCATTCAGGAGATGGTTCGTGTGCTCAGACCGGGCGGACTGCTTTTGCTCAGTGTTCCTTATGGGAAGAAGTACGTGGAGCAACTGCGAAAGGGATTAGCCCATTCCGTGGAGAAGACGAAAGACCAGTCTCTCAATTTTTTCCAACGCATTTATGACCGGACAGCGCTGGAAAGCCGAATCCTTCCAGCTTTGGAAGGGCTTCGAGTCCGTTCGCAATGGACGATCTGGCGCGAAAGGGAATTACCGATACGAATGTTCAAGAGTCTAGGGGAAAACGTGCAGGGACTATTGGGTTTCCTGAACCCTTTACTGTCTCGCGGGTGCAATCGAAGTGTCAGCGGCATCGTGCATGAAATTCCCAGCCGCTACGGAGAGATTCATTCGGCGAGCGATTTCTATGGCGATTACGTGCTCATCGCCGAGAAAGCAACAGCGTAGCTTTGCTCTGTCTCGTTCCGATTCGGGGGGTGCGCAACATGCAGAGGCGGCAAGCCCTTTTGGCTAACAGCATGACAGAAATGAAGGAAGAAGTGAGCCAGATGGCTGCGCTGGCCAACCTGGCGATGTTCGACAAAGAGGGCACGGCAAAATACGTACTTGGCTCTCCTCACCTTAGGTACGCCTGCGTGCGGGAGCTTTATGAAAGCTTGGTCGTTCGTCTATTCAACACGGCCAAACAGCACGCGGGGATTCCGAGAGTTTTGGACCTTGGAGCGGGAGAAGGCTCGGCCACACTTCCTTTTCTCGAACTCGGCGCTCATGTGACTGCCGTGGATATTTCGGAAAGCCAGCTTGCAAACCTGGCGGAGAAATGCGGTCGGTTCAGCGAAAGGCTGCAGGTGCGTCATGAAGCGATCAGTGAAACCTTCAAGCGAAAGCAAGAAAGGTATGACGTGGTAGTGATGAATTCTTTCTTGCATCATATCCCCGACTATCTGGGGACTATTCAAGACGCCCTTTCACTCCTTCAATCGGCCGGACAATTCTTCTCATTCCAAGATCCACTTCGCTACGACACTCTGGGACGAGGAACACGTGTGTTCAGCCAAGCCGCGTACTTTTCTTGGAGAGTTTTTCAAGGTGACTACGCACGGGGTCTGAAAACTCGCATCCGGCGTGCTCGACGAATTTATCTTGCTGGGAGCAAGGAGGATGACGCCGAATACCACGTCACTCGAAATGGGGTAGACCAGGAATCAATTGTAGATCTCTTGCGGTCGCGCGGTTTCGCTTGTGAAGTCATTCGTTATTTTAGTACGCAGAGCTGGGCCTTACAAGTTCTCGGTACTTCGTTGGGAATTGAAAATACTTTTGCGATCGTCGCGCGAAGGGCTGGGGTGCGAGATATTGGCGGTTAGTCAGGACCCTTGTGCAGAAGCAGGGGTTCGTTCATGAATCGCCGGAGAGGTCCAGTTGGGCTTGGCCGTAAGTATGAGTGGGGTGAGTCTTCTCGAAGAAGACTAGAAGCGGCCAAGACAGTGAAAGCGGCACACTTAGAGTTAGCTGAGAAGATAGGGGACTGTGAAGTATGGTCGCACCGGATCCCAGATTGGCAAACGCAAGTCACATAGAAGCCGCAGCACGCGCCACCTTCCTCAGAATGACGCCCCTAAAGTGGCAACTTGTTCGCGTATCTGAGAGCATCATACGCCTGCTTTTGCCACTGGTGCCACCGCCACTCATTCTGGAAAAGTCGGGGGCACTGCCCTCCACCATCCTCGTGGTCGAATACTGGAATTTGGGTGATCTGGCGATCCTTGTGCCCTTTTTGAAAAATCTGCGGCGCAGTTATCCCGAAGCGCGAATTTCGCTGTTGGTCAACGCGGGGCTCGCCGCGTTTTTGGAAGGGCAGGGGCTGGTTGATGAATTCATCCCGGTGCGCGTCCCTTGGGCGCAGCATTTTTCACGCTGGAAGAAGTACAACCCATTTTCCAGGCATTGCTTTTCTTTTCTTGCGGCTCTTCGTGCGCTCCGTCGGCGGCGATTCGATTGGGCAATTTCAGGCCGCATGGACGTGCGGGACAATTTTTTGATGTGGCTGACAGGAGCGCAGCGGCGAATCGGCTATGGACTTGGCGGAGGTGGGTTTCTCTTAACGGATCGTGTTGCTCCGGATTTGACCCGGCCGCATCGCGCGGACATCTGGCTACACCTTTTGGATTCATTGGGTATTCCGGCGGATCGTACGCTGAGTCAATTCCAATTGACGGCTGCCGAAAAGGAGGGAGCAGAATCGATTCTCCGGGAACGAGGGATTCCGCCGGACGCGTGTCTCATTGGCATTCATTCCGGCGCTCGCATCGCCATGCGCAAGTGGGGAGACGATCGGTTTGCGAAGGTCGCTCTAGAGGTTCTAAAGCGCACAGATGTGCACGTCTTGTGGTTCTCGGATCCTGAAAATCCATCAGAAGTTCCTTCGGCGGAGCGTTGCCACGTTTTCAGCCTTAACTTCCGCTCATTCCTAAGCGTGCTGTCGAGATGCCATTTGTTGGTGTGCAATGACAGCGGTCCGATGCACCTGGCGAACTTGCTGGCTGTCCCGGTCGTAGCAGTGTTCGGCTCAACCAATCCCGTGTGGTTCGGCCCGCGGCGCGCGGAGGACAGAATTGTGATTCGGCCCGAGTTCTGGTGCCGGCCATGTTTTGATTACTGCATTTTCGAACAACCCTATTGCCTGCGTACCATAACACCAGAAATCACGATGGCCTCCGTCAGGGAAGCTCTGGAAGTGATCCACGGTGATTCCTCCGTCGCGAAAATGGAGAAGAGTATTGCTGCTATTGGTTTCGGAGGAAGGGACGATCATGACTGAAGCGGCTAGAGGGTTTGTCGCAGAAAAGACTTCACCGAGTCTGGAGAAAGACAAGTCTTGTCTTCTAGGTGTGGTGCGTCGCCATCTGGAGACCTGTAAGGTTAACCGGGACGAGCCGGTGCTGGTTTTGGGAGGTGGACAAGAGGATCTGGACATTCTCGCAGCCTGTGGATTCAGACAAATTGTGCTGTCCAATCTCGACTTCCCCGACCTCGCGCTGGATGCAGAGAACATCGCACTCCCGGATGACAGTTATTCCGTGGTTTTTGCGCACGCCGTCCTGCACCACTGCCGGAGCCCGCATAGGGCGGTGGGAGAAATGGTGCGTGTCGCCCGGCAGCATGTGTTCTTTCTCGAACCGAATGATTCCTGGGCTCTTTGGCTTCTCGTCCGTCTAAAGGTTTCGTTTCCCTATGAGCTTGCGGCGGTAGCCGGCCACGATTACATAGAAGGTGGCATGCGAAATGGCTCCATCCCAAATTACATCTATCGCTGGACGCGACACGAGGTGGAAAAGTGTGTGGCTGCCTACCATCCTGAGCGGAAGATCTACGTTCGCGCACATCCTTACTGGGATTTCTACGCGAACGAATATGAATTGCTAAGCCGCAAAGAATCCCATGTCGCCCAATTAGCTGAGACACTGGGGCCGCGGAATTTCATCAGATTGCTCCATGTGGTGCAGGGCTTATTGAACGTGTTTCCTCCATTGCGGGCGCAAGGCAACAAGTTCTTCTGCGCCATTTCCAAAGGGGAGCTCCAGCCTTGGATTGAAATGCGAGGCGGGCAGTTTTATCTGAGAAGGGAAGGCACGAGCGGTTCGTGTGCAGTGGAATCCCGTGTTCTGTAGTTTTCCGGCGATAGCGGAATGCGTGAAGTACGATGTCGATTGCGCTCGGTGCGGGAGCAGACGCGGTGCAAATCCCTAACGCCATCGGCCGGTTCCCATCGAGAATCATGGGGCATGGGTCGGGAAGCGGATCTACTCCTTCAAAATTCGCGTGCTGCCTTATATTCCCGCTTCACGGGGAGTATTCTCTTGCAAGGATATTTTCCTCGGCCGATGTGGGTCAACTTTTTTCTTTCCAAAGATGTGGAGCTGATAATGGCGACGACGGTCCACCACAGACGTGAGGACGTGCCAGTACCTTTAGCGAACTCGTTCCGCGTGTTGGGGGTGCGCGTCGATGCCGTGCAGATCGATGACGTGGTTCGACAGATGGAGGCATGGATCCAGAACCGAGAGACCGGACACTTTGTCGCCGTGACCGGCATGCACGGAGTGACCGAAGCGCAACACGATCCAGGATTCGCCGAAATCTTGAATAGCGCGTCGCTTGTGGTCCCGGATGGCTATCCCTTGGTGGTGTTGGGACGATGGAGAGGATTTCCGCTAAAGCGGCGTGTTTACGGGCCGGAACTATTAGAAACCTTCTGCGCGGCGGCCACGCGTAAGTCTTACCGGCACTTCTTCTATGGCGGTGCTCCGAATGTGGCCACGGACTTAGCTGAAGGCTTCACCCAGCGTTATCCTAATTTACAGGTCGCAGGCACCTATTGTCCTCCTTTCCGTGCACTTAGCGCTGAAGAGGATCAAGAAGTTATCCGGCTCATCGAACAGTCTAATCCCGACGTTCTATGGGTAGGGCTGAGCACACCAAAGCAGGAGCAGTGGATGTCTGAGCACCGCAACAAGCTCCGCGTCGCGGTCATGGTAGGTGTTGGAGCTGCCTTCGATTTTCACACCGGTCGCGTGGCTCAGGCCCCCAAGTGGATGCGCGAGCATGGTTTAGAATGGTTGTTTCGGCTCGCAAGGGAGCCACGGCGACTTTGGCGGCGTTATTTGTTGTTTGGCTCGCAGTTTGTCTGGCTGGTGTTGTTGGAATTACTAGGCCTACGCAAGTTCCCTCGGCCGGTTCCGCGGTCCCGGCTCGGCTGAATTGTCCAAGAGCGGCATCCGCCCACGAAACTCAAACTTCCAAACTTCCACAGAAAATTGCAAACAGAAAATATTTTTTCACAGCGCCGACGCAGTTGCTGGCGATTGAAGGAATGCGCGAGTATGGATTTAATACAGACGCGGATCGTATCAGCTATAACTTTGTGGGCATGGTGGCGGAAAAACTAAAAGGTGGGTGGAAACTGCCCGCGCAAAGCCTGCAAAGAATTTATTGTTGACAGCAGCATCGTAAAGTTGCATATTTCGTTTATTAAAACGATTCAATTGCCGGAATCGTTTCTTCTTTCCAGCCTCCGCATGGCCAACCGCCCTGGCCTCACGCATTTCTCAGGCCACTTGATCGCAAAGGGAGAATACTCAAATGAAATCCACGCAAGCTTTAGATGGAGCATCGCATTGGTGCTACCGTCTTTTGATTTTATTCACTATTTTGACGGCGGTCACTTGGCCTTCATCCTTGCTTGCCCAGACCAGTTTCATCCGGGTGCAGCAGACTGGCTATGTTTCCAGCGCACCGAAGCGCGCTTATCTGATGACCTCTTCCGCTTCTACCGGTTCGTCCTTCAGCGTGGTGAATTCCGGCGGGTCGCCTGTCTTTTCCGCCGCACTCGGCGCGGATCAGGGTAAGTGGGGAACTTTCGCGCATGTGTACGCGCTCGATTTCGATTCCGTCTCCACGGCCGGCGCCTACACAATTTTGGTAAGTGGCGCAATTACCGCGACGTCTTCCAGCTTTCAAATTAACAGTGGCGCCAATCTGTACTCTAGTCCGCTCGCCAACTCACTTTATTTTTACGAGAACGAACGCGATGGCGCGAACTTCGTCGCCACACCTCTGCGCACGGCCGCTGGGCACTTCAACGATGCGCACGCCAAGGTTTATTTCACGCCTAGCTTCAACAAGAAAGATAGTGCCGGCACTTTGACTCCGACTGGCGCGGTCATTGATGCTTCCGGAGGCTGGTGGGATGCCGGCGACTATCTGAAATTCGTCGAAACGCACAGCTACACTGTGGCGCTGATGCTCGAAGGCGTTCGCGATTTTCCCAATCAAATGGGCGCGGGCTCTTCCACGTCGAATTTCACGGCGGAAGCCAAATTTGGTTTGGATAGGCTACAGAAAATGTGGGATGACAATTCGAAAACTCTTTACTACCAGGTAGGCATTGCCTCCGGCGGCCATGCCTACGTCGGCGACCATGATATCTGGCGTCTGCCGCAAGCGGACGACACCTACCAGAATTGCGTCTCTCCCTACGAATTCATCTGCAACCGACCGGTGCTTCTGAATACAGCGGGCGGAGCTGGAGCTTCCATCAGTCCAAATCTTGCCGGCCGGCTGGCCGCCGATTTCGCAGAATGCTACCAGGTCTTCAAGACCAGCAATCCAACCTATGCAGACCAATGCCTGCTCTCCGCGGAGCATATCTTCGATCTCGCAAATACCACCCCCGGAACATTACTCACGGCCGGTCCGTTCGATTTTTATCCAGAGACCGAATGGCGGGACGATCTTGAGCTAGGCGCCACGGAGCTCTATTTCGCGCTGCAGGGAGGAAATCTTCCCTCAGGTCTGCCGCACACGGACCCGATGTTTTACCTCACGGCGGCTGCTAGCTGGGCGCACGCCTACATCACTGGACCCAACGATGCCGCGGACTCGCTGAATCTCTACGACGTCACCGGTCTGGCGCATTTCGAGCTCTATCGCGCTTTCACATTGGCGGGCAATCCCACCGGTCTCGCCCTGACACAAGCTTCGCTACTCGCCGACTTGAAAAAGCAACTCGATAAAGCTGTTACCCAAGGCAGCACGGACCCGTTCGGCTTTGGTTTTTCCTGGAACGTATACGACACAACTTCGCACGGCTTTGGCTTGGTAGTAATGGCCGCAGAATATGACAATCTCACCGGCGGCACCACATACGCTGCTTATGCCAGCCGCTGGCTAGCCAATGTTCTAGGCACCAATGCCTGGGGCACGTCGCTGGTAGTCGGCGACGGCAGCACCTTTCCGCTTTGCATGCAGCACCAAGTCACTAATCTGATTCCATCCCCGCCGAATGGTCCGCCTTTTCTGAAAGGCGCGGCCGTCGAAGGTCCAAACTCCTTTGCCGCAAAGGGCACGCTCACCAACATGGTTGCGTGTCCGCCGAACGGCGTCGATCAGTTTGCGCAATTCAATGGCAATGGGGCCGTCTATAAGGACAACGTACAGTCCTATTCCACGGTCGAGCCTGCCATCGACCTGACTGCTACGTCGTTTCTTGCATTCTCATGGGTCATCGCAGGTGCCCCTTCCGGCACACCCTAAGACCGGACTCTGGGCGCCGGGTTTCAGGGTTCGTACTTACGAACCTGAGCTAAGAATCTTATGGCGTCGTTCGAAACGGCTGCTCTCGATTTTCATGTCCCCCAAATTAAAGTCAACATTAGGGAGGCGATTATGCTTAAAAGAATTCTTCTGGTTTGCGCTCTTGGATTGGCGATGGGCTCAGCACTCAGTTCCCAAACGCAAATGCAAGTTTATGGCGCCTGGCATTGCTACACCGATGGTTGTGGATGGCTTTCGGTGCCCAATATGACCACCTTCGACACCGACAATCACTGGCTGATCGATCGCGGCAACGGTCAACCGTCGGTCAATGTCGTGGTGTTGAGTTTCGTGAATCCAGTGGACCTCATGAATCTGAGCACCAATTCAACCACCACAAATGGCATACCCATCGGAATGAACACGGCCGTTGTAAATTACTTCCAGAGCAAAGGCGTGCGCGTGATGTTTTCGATTGGCGGAATCCGGTTCGTAAAAGACTGGGACAAAGCGCTATCCGCAAATCCCACCCAACTCGGCACCAATGCTGCAAAGGCAGCCAAACAATTCAATGTCGGCATGGAAATTGATTACGAAAAAAGCAGCAATCCAAATCTGACCGGTTTGCAGGAGTTTATCTCCGCGTACCGCTCGGTCATTCCATACGACTCGACGGGCAACAACTTTGCCGCCCGCTTGACCATTGACCTCGGTAACGACGATCTATATCTGCAATCGCTCTCCGCGTATGCCACCGCGCATTGGCTCAGCACCAGCACTCCGGTGTTGGACTACGCCAACGCCATGGTCGCTTCGGAAAAAACCACGGTCTCTTCCCTTGAGACGGGCTGGGCGCAGCATGTGAATGGAGTCAGCGGCGTTCCTCCGCTCGCCCCAGCTAAGCTAACCGGAAGCCTCTGGCTGATCGCCGGAAAGCCAAACTGCGCAACGTTCAGCACCTCCGATCAAAAGGCCGCTGCCAATTTTGTCGAGACAACTCCACCGAACGGCGCGGGAACCACTAATGGCATGCTCGGCTTCATGTTCTGGGCTGCCGGATGCCAGGGCCAAGGCACCGGCTGCACTTTTCCTCCCACCACCTGCGAAGGCGGCATGGGAGTCGCCTGCACCACGTTCAATATCCCAATTCCAATGCCGGCACTTCGAACTCAATAATTCGGGCCTTTGTGCCAATCGCCACGATGTAGCCGCCCTCACAGCGCCACCAGTTCACGGTCGGCAACGTCGCCTACACCAATCTGCCGTACATTACAGACGCAGGCGCGAGTTTTGGCGCTAACTTCAACGGACTCGGCCCTGACGCCGGCATCACCATCGTCGCGGGGCATGAAATGGCCGAGACGATCACCGACCAGTTCCCGGCCACCGGTTGGCTGGACCCCGACGGCGCGAAGAACGGCGACAAGTGCGCCTGGATCTCCTCGGGTCAGGGTGCCTCGGCGGACATCTCTCTCTCCACCGGCACGTTCCCGGTGCAGTTTCTGTGGAGCAATGCCTTCAATGGCGGCTCCGGTGGCTGCGTCCTAAGGTATCCGTGACCCCCTCGGACTGGTGAGATTTGGGCCTGTCTCTTTAGGCCCGATCTCTCCTCCTGATCTGTTGCCGAAAAACCCAAGGCCTGGCACGGCGCGTGCAGTATTTGCTTCTGCTCAAGCGCGATTTTGCCGCCACGGCACGCACCCTTTATGAAAAATGGATAGGCCCAGACCTCGCGGAACGCAGGGTCGAAGGCTGGCGCAAGGCGGCAAGGAGCGTTGCGCGGACCGAACCCGCGCAAGCATGGAGGGCCGTCGCAACGTCCGCTGGTGGCGGTACTGGCCAGTTCAATCTGGTCGCGGAATTCCAGCGCCCTCCAGCTCGTCGCGTCTCCGCCAAAAGTAGATTGCGAAGGCTACCGCCACGAGCGGAACTACCGCGCCGAATTCATCAATAAACCAGGCTGTTTTGCCAGTGTTGCGAGTCAGCGGAGTGAAAACGCCTTGAATGTAGAGGTTGTGGCTCGCATGTAGCAGCGCCCCCGTCCAGAGGCTCCCGGATTTCAGCCGCATCCAGGCGAAGACAAAAGAGATTGCCACGACCATGACCGTAAAACAGGTCAGGCCATACCACGTCGGCGTCCCGGCGTTGTAGTTTCCCCAGATCAGGAGAGGATAGTGCCAGCAAGACCATACGATCCCACTGATCAGAGCTGTTGTGGTAAATCCTGTGGTCTTGAACAGCTCCGGAACGAGAAAGCCGCGCCAGCCGATTTCCTCACCAAGCGCCGACGCCAAACTTCGAACCAACCCGGAAGTCCCCACCAGGGATACGTACACAATCGTGGAGAGCTCCGGCGAAACGCGCAAACCCATACGCGCGACGAGGTGGTCCATAAATTCATGGTTCGGAAAAGCGCCCATCCCGCTGGCCCACACGATGACGTAAGCGATCAATCCGTACAGGAGCGGGATGAACCAGCTCATGAGTGCGTACCTGGGCTGCGGCCATTTCCAGCCAAGGTCGGTGAGTTTGCGGCCGCTGAGTTTGAGAGTGGCCGCGCCCGCGAGCGACGGGCACCACATGATTCCAACGGTGTAGAGGCCTCCTGCGGCTCCGAGGTCCTGCGCCCGCAGGATGAGGAAGTAAAAAACTGAGCTGAAAGCTAGAGTCAGCAGCAGATAAATCATCACCTGGCGTTGGGACGCTTTGGTTTCCGACATTTACTCCTCTCGCGAGTCTTCCGTCGCTAACACTGGGGTTGTCGTTTCTTAGTAAAGTGAATATTCCCGTGCCGCCTGGAGGGGCACATCGTGCTGTGCCCCTACGAGGGAAACATTACTGTCCTGACGGTTGCTTCAGGGTGAGGGCGGGGACTTCTTGCTGCTTTACTACGTCGTTGTAGGACTTTACTTCGCTGGCGACGATGGTTTCCCATTTTGCGAGTTGCTCGTCGACAGATTTGCTGAGCATGTCGAAAACTGCGTAGGACTGCTGCGTGGGAGCGGAATCGGCGCTGCCGACCACACCGCCTAACGCAACGAGCTGGTTATTGAGGCGGATGGGGAAATTGAGGACGTCTTGTCCGCTCTTCGCTTTGGTTTGGATCAGGGCTTCCTCGACTTCGATGATCTTTTTGTCGAGGGATTTGCCGGCGTCGGCTACAGCTTTCGCGCGCGCATCATTTTTCAGGCGCTTGTTGATGGCGTTGATTTGATCGCGAAGATCGCGGATCTGATTTATGGTGTCGTCGGTCTGTGTAACTTTGTCGCGAATTTTGATCAGCAGATCGAATTGCTTCTGCAAATCGGCTTGCGTGATTTTGAGCCGCGGATCGGCCTGGATTTCGAGCGGCTCCGTGTATGTTTTGCCCAAGACGGTCAAGCGCACTTGGTATTTACCCGGAAGCGCTTTGGGGCCATCCGTGCTGCCGCCCCACAGAGGCGCGTGCGGCACTTTGCTGGCGCCCTCGTATTGAAGGTTCCAGACGAAACGATTCAGCCCGGCTTCCGCGGGCAGCATGCCGGCGCTGCGATCACGCCCGCCAAAACCTTCGTCCGGTTCGTCCGCGTCTTCTTTTTTGGGGAAATGGCGAATGACTTTGCCCGAGGAGTCGAGTATGTCCAGGGTGATTTTGGGAGCGTCTGCTTCGTCCGCGTTCGCGGATTGCTTTGCGTCGTCCGCTTTTTCCGAAGGCGCGGAACCAGCGGCATTGGCGGCTTCTTTCTTTGCTTCAGATTTCTTCAGAGATGTCTTCAGCCAGTAATCAATGATGGCGCCCGCCGGCGGATTCTTGCCACTGTTCAGGCCGGGACCAAAGAACGAACCCTCGAACAAAGTGTGGCTGGCGACGGCGGGCGTGAAGAGATGGGCGTCCTGCTGAGGAATGGAATTGCTGTACTGGCGCAAGGGGGTGATGTCGTCGAGCACCCAGAAGCTGCGGCCATGCGTGGCTACGACGAGGTCGTCATTTTTTACCACGAGATCGTTCACTGGGGAGACGGGCAGATTGAGTTGGAGCGGCTGCCACTGAGCGCCGTCATTGTAGGAAATGAAGACGCCGAATTCGCTTCCAGCAAAGAGTAAGCTGGCGCGCTTGGGATCGACGCGCACGGCATGGACGTAGCTGTTTGCGGGAAGACCGTTCACGAGCTTGGTCCAGGTCTTGCCGAAGTCGCTGGTCTTGAAAACGTAGGGCGCGAAGTCGTCGAGCTTGTGACGTTCGACGGCGATGTATGCGGTCCCAGCTTCCGTTGGGGAGGCTTCAATCATGCTAACCGTGCCCCATTCGGGCATGGCTTTGGGTGTGACGTTTTCCCAATGCTGTCCAGCATCGCGCGTTATGTGCACGAGGCCATCATCCGTGCCTGCCCAGATCAGGTCTTTTTGCGCCGGCGATTCCACGACGGAAAAAATCGTGTCGTAAACTTCGACGCCGGTATTGTCTTTGGTGATGGGGCCGCCTGAGGCTTGCTGCTTTCGCTTGTCGTTGCGAGTGAGATCGGGACTGATGATGTTCCAACTCATGCCTGCGTCGCTAGTTTTGAAGAGAACTTCGGCGGCGAAATAAAGCGTCTTCGGATCGTGCGGCGAGAAGACAATGGGCTCGGTCCATTGGAAGCGATGCTTCAGGTCGGCCGCGGCCCAGCCAATAGGATTCACGGGCCAGGGATTTACGGCGTGCGTTTCACCGGTGCGATGATCGAGGCGAGTGATGTCGCCGCCGTAGGAGCCGGCGTAGACGATTTGCGGATCGGTGGGATCGGGAGCGATGTACCCGCTTTCGCCGCCGCCGACGCCGTACCAGCCGGTTCTATCGATTCCGCCATCAGGGCTGGCGCTGGCGATGCCGACCGTGGAATTGTCCTGCTGCGCGCCGTAGATGTAGTACGGAAAACGGTTGTCTGTGACTACGTGATAGAACTGCGCGGTGGGTTGATTGTATTGAGTTGACCAGCTTTGGCCACCGTCGACGGAAACAGTTGCACCCCCATCGTTGCCGTTGATCAGGCGCTTGGGATTATTGGGATCGATCCAGAGCGCGTGATGGTCGCCGTGGGGAGCGCGCACAGGGGCGAAAGTCTTGCCGCCGTCATTGGAACGGTACACGCCAGTATTCAAGATGTAGACGGTGTCGGCGGATTTTGGGTCGGCGAAGATATGTGAGTAATACCAGGCGCGCTGGCGGAAACGGTGGTCGTCGGTGAGAAGTTGCCAGTTTTCGCCGCCGTCGTCGGAGCGGAAGATCCCGCCTTTTTCGGCTTCGATCACGGCCCAGATGCGATTTGGATTCGCGCCGGAAACGGTGACGCCGATGCGGCCTTTGACGCCCTCGGGAATGCCGTGTTCCTTGATTTCTTTCCAGGTGGTGCCGCCGTCGGCAGAGCGATAGAGGCCACTGCCGGGGCCGCCGCTATCCATGCTCCATGGTGTGCGATTGGCCTGCCAAAGCGCTGCGAACAAAATGTTGGGATTGCTGGGATCGAAACTAATATCGATGCTGCCGGTCTTTGCGTCTTTGTAGAGAACCTTCTCCCAAGTCTTTCCGCCGTCGCGCGTGCGGAAGATGCCCCGCTCTTCGTTGTCGGCGAAAGGATGGCCAAGAGCGGCGACGAAGGCGATATCTGGATTTTTCGGATGAACGATGAGGCGGCCGATCGCGTGCGTATCAGGGAGACCAATGAAATTCCAGGTCTTGCCGGCGTCGATGGACTTGTAGACGCCGTTGCCGCCGACGATGTTGCCGCGAATGCAGGCTTCGCCAGTGCCCACGTAGATCACGTTGGGATCGGATTCGGAAACAGCGATGGCGCCGATGGAGGGCGAAGCGTTTTTCTCTTTATCGAAAAGAGGATGCCAGTTCAGGCCGCCGTCCGTGGTCTTCCACACGCCTCCGGCGACCGCACCGAAATAGTACGTGTTGTCTTGGCCAACTACGGCAGAAACAGCGACCACGCGTCCGCCGCGGAACGGGCCGACCAGGCGATAGTTGAGTGCCTTCCACGGATCTTTCGATTCGGCGTCTTCCTGCTGAGCAGTTGCGCCAACCGGCGCGGCAGCCTGCTGTTGCGTCGCAGACTCCTTGGACTCCGTGGCCGGATTGGATTTTTTCCTTTGAGCGAAAGCAGGAGTGACTACAGACCCAAAGAGAAGGACCAAGGCGATTGTACGCAAAGCTTGCACCTCCAGGGGCTTGCCAGCGGAGAGGAATCGTAATCGCTGTGGCCGCACAACGCAAAGTGAAAATAGCAGCAAACCCCGGGTGGGTTTCTGTTCAATGGGTATTCGCGTTAGAATGCCGGACTTGTTTGTAACCAGAGTGAATGCGCGGACTGGGGACACGAATGAGAAATCAGTGCGGGTCGAAGCGTCTTGTTGTGATTTTGACGAGCATTTTCGGGCTGACGTTTGCGTTTCACGCGAGGCCGGCGGCCGCGCAGCACACTGCGCACTCGGCGGGAGACACCCAACGTGATCCAGCGGAACCCGCACAAGGCAAGGCGCACGCGAAAATTTTGCCGCGGCCGGGAGGAGCGGTCGCGCGGCAATCCGTGGATGAGAAGTCGATGCGCGCATTGATTGAGAAGCTGGTGGGTTGCGGGACACGATTGACATTGTCTTCGTGGAGCGATCCGAAGCGCGGTGCGGGCTGCGGGCGCGATCAAATCGTGGCGCGGTTTAATGAGATCGCAAAGGATTCCGGAGGCAAGTTGCAGGTGGTGGTGGACAAGTTTGAGATGACTGCGGAACGGACGGCGGGGAAACCGGTGCCGCTGGAAAATGTGTATGCGATTGTTCCGGGCACCGATCCGAAGCTGGCGAAGACGGTGTTTCTTGTTTCGGGGCACTTTGATTCGCGGCCGTCGAACGTGATGGATCCCGAGGCAGATGCACCGGGCGCTGACGATGACGGCTCAGGTGTGGCGGTGAGCGTGGAATCGGCGCGATTGCTGAGCAAAGCGTCGGCGAATGGAAAAGGCTATCGCGCGACGCTGCTGTTTGCGGCTGTGTCGGGCGAAGAGCAAGGATTACTGGGCAGCACGCATTTGCTGGACTGGCTGAAGCAGCAGGGCTACACAGTCGGCGGGATGCTGGACGATGACATTGTGGGAGCCGATCCTGCGCTGCGAGCGCCGCATCGTGTGCGGTTGTTTTCTGGGAACGGCGAGATCGAAGATTGCGTCTCGCCTTCGCGCGAGCTGGCGCGAGCGGTGGAGGAGATCGATGGGCGCTCGGCGATTCGATTGATTTTTCGCCTGGACAGGTATGGGCGTGGCGGAGATCACTATCCGTTTTACAAGGCGGGACTGCCCGCCGTGCGCTTTACGGAGCCGCTGGAGAATTACGATCATCAGCACCAAACGCCTCGCACGGAAAACGGCGTGGAGTATGGGGATTCCGTGAAGTATCTGAACTTTGCGTTTATGGGAGATGTGGCGCGAGACAATGCAGAGGCGTTGCGGCAATTGGCGCTGGCTCCCGCTGCGCCCACCGGCGCGAAGCTTGCGGGTGCGGTTACTCCGGATGCGAAGCTATCTTGGTCGGGGGAAGACGATCCCGAACGAGCTGGGTTTGAGATTCTTTGGCGCGAGACTACGGAGCCGCGGTGGCAGGTGTACGATTTTGTGCCTTTGGCGGGGCAGACGGTTTTGAAGGGCGTGTCGACGGACAATCATTTTTTTGCGGTGCGCGCGGTGGGGAAGAATGGTGCGCGTTCGATCGCGGTGGTCACGGAAATTGAGCGCAGGCCGCCACCGCTGCCGACCAAGAAATAAAGCCCTCTAAAGTCCGCCCCGATCCGCAGGGTGAATCATGTTTAGTCTCGGTCAGCTTATTAAGAACTATGACGAAATCGGCTTGTTGAACGAGCAGGTCAGCCCACAAGGCTTTATTGACGAGCACCTCTTCGTCACAAAGGCTGGTGATCTCGGTGCCGTGAACGATCCGGTGACCTCGCTTATCCTAGGCGGCGCTTACTGTTCTAATGGAAAGGAGGATCAGCGGCAAACTCGCCTTCGCGTTTCATGGGATACCTCCGCTGCGACATCAGTATTCAACAAACACGCTCCCTAGCCTGAATAATTCGTGATTTAGAAACACAAAAAGCCTCTTTCATGGTAAAAAGCCGTTGTCTACGCGGTTTTAATACCAATCGGGAGGCTTTCGTGTCCGAGCATACCACGACAGAGTGG
>Ga0073928_10001081_pt1 | contig 54515 bp, 74 predicted proteins | sample PaiPotPPA55metaG_FD_76969 | JGI IMG/M metagenome (GOLD analysis project Ga0073928, IMG submission 76969) | Iron sulfur acid spring bacterial and archeal communities from Banff, Canada, to study Microbial Dark Matter (Phase II) - Paint Pots PPA... ... | reverse complement strand
ATTATTTTAATTTTTTTTTTTTGCCCCCCACCCTCCCCCCCCCCCCCCCCCCCTGGTACGGAGTGTAGTTCGAGTTCCCCGAGTTCAGACGGTTCATCAGCCACTGTGAGAAGGCATCTTCCAACGATTCGCCGTCAAATCCGCTTTTAACTTGTCAGTGATTGCTTTTATTTGCGCGATTCGTGTCTTATATGTCGGGTTGGAATTTTCACAGATGTTGGCGATGACAGTTATATCGTGGATTAGGCGTCGATGTAGATCGTCCTGTGGCGATGCCGCAGCGCCTAAGTAGCCCTCGCATGAGCAGTATTCACTTGTTCCCTTTTGGGGTAGGCTTCCTGTGCTTGCGTGCCCATTGCAGCCCGTTGCGCCGACGTGTAGCGAGGCTACATGTCCACAGCGTTTGCAATTAGGAGCCTTTAACCTATTCATGTAGTCCGTTTCTGCTTGGCGGAATGCGACCTTCTCTCCGGCGTGTGATGAGGCTCTCTGGCACGGTACAGCCCTGACTCCAGCGGCGATCTCCTGACATCATCCCCGCCGTAGCATAGCTTTGTAAACGCGCACTCGGTGGGGTAGGAGCATGCTCGCCTCGACATCGGCATTAACACATTTAGCAGGTGACGCTTCTCGCCCTCATCCGTAGCCGCCTCGACCCGCGCTACCGCCTCCACAACCCGCGTCTCCTGCGCCTCCACCTGCTCAATCCAGTCCCGGAGTTGATCATCGCTCCGGTAGACGATCATCGGCGCTGGAAACACCTCGTCCAGCGGATGTGTCGCGGTATAGCCTAGCGCCTGCGCCGCTCCCTTATACCCCATCTCCCGCGGCTCGGCTCCGGTCGTAGAGTCGTAGGCCGACATCGCCATCTGCGTGTCGTCCAGGGCGTCGATCCACGCCTTGACGGTGCCGTCCTCCCACACTGGGCGACTTTTCCAATTTTGCCACGCCAGTTTCGAGGTGGAGCCGTCGTCCTTGATCCAGTCGTAAGACCAACACTCATCTCCCACGCTATACGCTGACGCGCCGCGGCTAGGGACGCTGGTAGCGACGTACTTCCGTATAAGATGGGACTTCTGCGCCCACACCTTGATGCCGAACCGCGCGGAGAGATCCTTGTCTTCACTGCGGTAGCCTTTGAGGAGGTATTCGTAGCGGATACCGAGGATGCGAGGAGGGGCGGAGAGATCGCGGAGGTAAGCCCATGTAGCCTTTGGAATGTCGTCCGTTTTAGCTAAGTCTCCATCCCTACCTAACGCCTTTACCGCCTGTATCTGTTGCCACCACTCCCCCAGCCGCCGCTCTACCTCTACTCCCTCTGAGAGTCCCTGCATGTCGTGCTCGGCGTCTCTAGCTTTGCGGATGTCCCACGTCGCGGCTGTCTTGTAGGAGAGGATGTAGAGGGAGTTGTCGGCGCGGGATCGCAGGAGGGCGTCGGGGCGGGACATGAAGCGGATTTCGGCACTCTCGTACTCTGCTAATTCAGCTATACAGCAGGGAGACTTCCCGTATTCGTTGCCCTTATCAACATACTTACCACAGTCCACACACACCCACTTAGGAGTCTCAAGCGCCACACTTGCGAGCGACCAATCCCCCTCCCTCTCCACCTCCAACACCTCGAACTCTTCCAGCAACGGACGCAGCCTACGCCTACTGTAGGCTCTGACGAGCGCCTCCACCAAGCTAGCCTGTTCGTTGAACAGCCACCCATCGAACTCCGCCGCCGCATTCCGTTGCCGCTGGAACAACTCGGTCAACTGAGGATCGCCGGGGTCCATGCCCAGCTCCCGCGCCTGCGCCGCCATCTGAACGTCGAAGCCGTCGATAGGAGTGACGGCCATCGCTGCGGTCTCGGTGGTGTCGAGGGCAAGGGCGGAACGGTGAAGGGAGAAGTCTGAGAGGGCCGCGGCGACGGCTTGGTCCTCCGTCCGGCCTAGCAGGAGATGTTCGAGTCCGACGTGGACAGAGCCTCCGACGACGAGAGGGAGAGGCTTATTCATCGGCTGAATGCCAATCCCGTTTTGGTGATACTCCAAGAACCTCAGCCTCGCGCACCTCTGGTGGCTCTCAGTCCTAGAACGATCCGTGTAGATTACCTTCGTCATCACCGTCTCCTCCGTCCCACCAGCAGTTCGATCAGCGCCGCGACTAGGTGGGCGATCATGGCCCCTCCGTGATCGGCGCGGCGAGGAAGTCGGCGACATGTGCAGGAGTCTCCAAGATATCCTCCGGCTCAGGGTGGACCTTGGGCGCAGGTGGCTCAGGCTCTATCGGCATGGCGTCCTCGATCCTATCCCGCGTCACCAGCAACGCGTCCAGCTTGCCGTAGAACTTCGAGCCGAGGCCGTCGCAGATCAGCGAGGACTCACTAGGGCCACGATGATACGCTACGCCTCTGCCAGGATCGTCGTCCGCAGTGAACTCCTGCGTCACTTCATGCACTAATACGGTCAAGTAGGCCGTGTCACATTCGATCACAAGGAATCGTTTCATGGCTTGTCCTTTCGTGTGAATCCCCCACGGAGATATAGTTTTACGAGATCGTAGCCGGTCCAACCCAGCATAAATGATGCTGAAGTGAGGAGTGGGCGTCCACCCCAACCCCAACGATGAAGCCAATGGTATGTGAGTGCTGTCCATCCCACTGAGAACATAAACCCTATCCCAGTGCTACGAGCCAGTTCCATTCGCGTCATTGTCGTCCTCCCAGACGTGAATCGTCGATAGCGGCGCACAGGCGTCGCACGAGCGCTATGAGTTTACGTGGATCCTGCTCCGTCGATGCCTGCTCGGCCAACGACAACACTAGAGGGCTGAGGCTCGGCGATGGTCGAGGGAGCGAGGATGAGAGTAACGTTTGAGTGGGGCCAGAGTTGGACATGTCAGGCTGACTTCCTTTCTAGAAGTTGGATACCGGAGCTGTAGTCCCTACTCGCCTGTCTTGATGAAGTGTTCTACGCGCCGTGCGGCGACGCGGGCCACTTGTTTTGGAGTTTTGGCTGCGCAGTACTGGTCTGAATACTTAGTCGGCCAGCGCTCAACGACACCAAACAAAGTATCTCTTTGGTAGGGATTCAATCCTAGTTTATCGGACGCATATGAAACAGGCTCGACTCTCATAGATTCATCGAGTGGAAGTGATAATGCAGTGACCCAACCAGCCAAGCATCCCACTGTGCCACATGCGGGAGCCTTATAAGCGCCGATGGTGGTATAATAAAATTGCTTCCCTGGTTCTACCTTCATCAGAGTCCTGTCTTGGTCATACCTTCGAGGTTCCGCGAGGATGTGTTTGACCGCCTTTCGCAACCACCCAGCGGCTTCCACGCTGACTGCGTTCTTCTTTGCCATTTTGCTACCCTCCTCCATGCATGTAGGATTCTGGTATAGCACCCTCACTCATACCTGTCAAGCGAAATCTTTACTAATATTTCCATTTGACTACTAGTTGGTATTATGCTAGTGTATCGACCATGAGCACTCGACATACGACACCAATCGCTACCCCTCCCGTTGTCGAATCCCCGGACCTCGTGCCTATTCCATCGCTGGAATCCCGCTCCTGGGGGAGATGGGCCGAGATCATCGAACTCCTCAAAGGATCGCCGATGAAGGCGTATCGCACCCGGTCGGCGCTGTCGAAGGCCGAGCGGCGGTCACTCCGCTCCGCCGCCACGTGGAAGGGCCTCGGGATTCACATCCAGGCGCTGCCGGATCGACGCAATCCGGCCTATTCCCTCGTATGGATCAAGGGGCCGAGTAACGCGAGGAAACGAAGTCGTCGAAAATAATTGACATTTTGAGTGTGGATATGGGATGTTTATCCCCAAGGACGCGGCAGCGTCCCTGTGCCGCTAGGTACTATCCAAGGGGGTTGGGCCGGGAACCTAGCCCCCTATTAGGTTCCCGGAGCCAAATGTCAGATGGAATCACGCCCCTAAATAAGCAAAAACTAGTCCTTGCAATCCTCGCCCAAAACGACAAATTAGCGCGCAAACACTCGCAGTTCCGCGATTGCCTGCACCACGTCCCGCATTACATAGCTCGCCTTTACTCTCGCACCATGTCCCCCGAGACATCACAAATCCGCTGCGCCTTGCGATACAAGTGTCCGAAGTGCATGGATCCGATCAACGTAGTGGCGGCGCGGCGCAAAGACTTCCCTAGCATCCTGCGCGCGGCCAGAAAGCTAGGTGGAGGCAAGGATGGTGAGCGGTCCAGAGTATGGCTACTGGCAGGCCTTCTACCCCGTAGACTAAGCGGCTACCAGTTGTCTCGCATCCTGGGGCGCAAAGATCGCGGGTGCATTCCTGCCATGACCGGAGAGTGGGCAGGAGAGTCAGTTTGCGGATGGTTTACGGCTATTGTATATAGTAATAGCCGTAAACCATCCGCAGCCTTTGTTTTCAATAGTTTAGTTTTTGCGTCCCCCGAGGCCGATTTGGACGAGGATCGGCTGCGCAAGATGGGCATAGACGTCTACCCCATGCACGGTAAGTTGGGGACAGCATGGCAGTTATACCTAGAGTGGTGGTCTACAGCACAGATTACAAACTGTCATCCAGAGCAGATCGTAGAGTGGATGACACACCGCAGCCGACAGTTCGAAGCCATCGGTGCTCTGCGAGGCGTTCGAATGAGCGACCGAGAGGAACATCTTGACAAGTTGCACACCACCATGGGCAATTCTACCCGTATAGGATTCTGGACCCGCTTAGAGGAAGCTGAGCAGGTAATCGCGCGTATTGCATCCAGTCTCCCGCTCAATGCGTCTAACATGACGAACCGAGTTCTTACCGAAGAGGAGCGACTAAGCATTATGGTCAAAGTAAAATCCCAAGTGCAACACGTGCTCGATCCTGCGATGACGCTGGACGACCTTGGACTGGACCGTCCCATGACCGCCTTGGAGCTGCGGGGCCGACTGGATGAGATATGGGAGCAGAATCGCAAGCTGCTCAAGCTGCTCGAAGGCGAGGGTGATCGTGTGGTATCACCCTCGGACAAGATTATGTGACCGTCTCTCAGCGTCTCTCAGTGCGTCCACTCCCATACACACCACACCACCCCCGCTAGCGCTCCCCATCCTAGCCCGGCGATAGCGACCGCGATGGCGTAGTCGTAGAAGGTCCATGCCACAACAGACGATTCCCTTCTCATTTTAGTGGCTCCTCCTCGTTAGGCTTTAAGAACGAAGACTTCTGCCAGTTCTCACAGAATGTGTTCTTGGTATGTAGAGCATGTTTGTGAGCAAACGCTTGACACGTTCCCAACCCTTTGTTACCTTGCGTAGATTCACGAAACTCGCATGTTTCTTGGAGAGACATCGTAACGAGAGAGCCATCCGCTTTAATTTCCTTGACCCCACGCTCGCTTAGGGATAGGGACATGTGTAAGAGAGCTTCTAGTGACTTGCGTTCATTCTCGCGACCCACAACTGGATAACAACGTAGCCAAGACAATAGACGCTCGACTTCCGACCGATGCAAAACACAAGTAAGTTTTCCCACATCGTTGATTTTCATTTGCGTAGCTCCTCAGCCGTGATCTCGAACAGGATAGCGGCCTTCGGTCCTCCGTGGAGTCTCCACGTCTTACCATCGAAGCTCGACACTAAACCGAGTTTCCATAACGAGACGCAGGGGCCATACGGATAGCGTCCCTTGGGATGCTTAATGTATTTCCACTGGGGGATACTGAAGAACGATCCGGTATAGGCCCACACGCTGTCCCCCACGCTGGCCCGCACGCTGGCCCCCACGCTGTCCCCCACGCTGGCCCACACGCTGTCCCCCACGCTGGCCCACACGCTGTCCCACACGCTGGCCCACACGCTGTCCCCCACGCTGTCCCACACGCTGGCCCATTGCCTCAGCATAGATATGTGCTTCTTGGTAATCTCAGCCGGTGGCGCGATATTGAACGGGTGAATGATCTTTTTACGAATCAGTATCTTGTCCAGCTTAGCCAACCATTTCGCGTGCGCCTTACGGGCAGCATCCTTGTGCCTCTCCGTGAACCATACCGGAGTGATGGTCTGATCTACTTTCAGCGTCCAGACATCCGGCTCCAGGTAGCTACCGTTGTTCGGTGTGATCTCAACTCGCGCGAATTCCATGAGCGCGGAATCGGCGGTATTATCCTTGTAGGTGGTTCCAGCCAGCAACGTTTTGTGCGAATCGACGCCTAGCTTCCACGTCACTTTCGCGGCTTGATCGACGATACAACTGAAGGCACGGCACATTAGAGTATTCCTTTCGTAACTTTATGGGGTGCAGGAACTAGCCTATTAGCCCTTGCGTCGATTCTCATACTCGACCAGTTTCGCCAACGTACGACTTAGGACGGTATGATTATCTAGCGCGTCATAAAACTCTTTCGCTGCTGGTTGTGTGTGATAACGAGAAACATGGTCAGAGATCGCAGTTTCGTAGATTACCAGCCAACGTTTCGTGTCTTTTACACAGTCCGGGCAGCCTTCCACATATTCTTGAAACTGCCTTTGGGGTGTACTCGTAACGTGCGCTCGTTTAAGTGTCATAGCGTCAGTCTGTCGAATCCTTGAATAGCTCTGGGAAATCCATACGCCATTGAGCCATCTCGTATTTCAGTTCTTCCTCAGTTCCGCGTCCCAATATCTCTACGGCATCTCTATGACGCTGCGAGTTAAGTAGATGAGGATAGCGTTTGGCGTCGCGTCCGATGTTCAGGAGCGCACGCTGGAATCGCTTCCAGCCAATTGCGTGCGTCATGGTCATGGGCTGTGTCATTGGCTCACCGCGATTCCAGCCTTACCGTCCAAACACAATCGGAGTCTGCAATCGTGGCTCCCATCCATAATGGCTGTAGTCAGACTCAATCACCCGCGCACGATTGCCATTCTCAATCGTCTTATACACTGGCTTGCGCAGCCAACACTGAATACCAGCCTTCTGTAATGCCTGTGCGTAGTCGATGGCTTCCATAAAATAGATGAACTGTGCGACCCGCGTCCTACGCTTCGGTGCGTCTTTCGGAGCACTCGCGCAATCGTTGCGAACCGCGTCCTTACAGAACGCACAATGGTCTTGGTGACGTACCTCGACCCAGTACTGAGCATCATGTTCGAATTGCTTATTGCTACTGGCTTGCATTGCTTTATCCTCCGTAACCACCCCTTCCTTTGGAGTGACTTGCTTTTGCATGAATGTCATAACGTACCACCATTCTTACCATTCTCACCAGCGATGTAGCCTAGCCAACGCTCACGCATGAATCTGCTATTCTGGGAGCGGCAAAAATTAGCTAACGTGTTTATGTGGAAGGGACCAAACTTGATAGCATTGGTAGTGCCATCCTGTAGCGCATTGTGCTCCTTGATAGCGTCAGCCAGTGCTACGAAGTCCTTCTTTGACATTGACATCTTAGTGTCTCCATTCGTCTCAGATTTGAACTCCCCACAGATTGACCGGGCTAATAGGTTCCGGTCTCACTGTCGGCGCTCATACCCCAGGGCGTCCATCACACTCCGCTAGTAAACGTATGCCCGAATACATCTTCCTTGACCCACTGTCGGCAAGCCAAGTCTTGAACACGGGCATTTAACCCGAAATAGCGACCAGCCCATATTTTGTACTTGCAATAGACGGCCAATTGTTCGCGGGCGTCGGCAAGTGATAGGGCTTTCGTGTCTCGCTTGTCCTTCAGTAGAACTAATTCCTTGTCTGTCATATTCCCCCCGGTCATTCTCCCCATCTGCACTCGAATATTCTCACACACCTCCCTCACTTGTCAACACAATTCTTCACTTCTCCGCTAATCCCTTGACAACACAGCGAAGATAGGTGCAACGTTGCACCATGCAAACAGTAAGAGAACTACGCGCCCAGCTCGGATGGTCCCAAGCGCGATTCGCACGCCACGTGTGTGCGTCTATCCGTTCTGTTATCAAGTGGGAGACCGGACGCGGGCAGCCGGACGCGTCTCACCGTAAGCTAATCCTCAATCTGGCTCGCTGGCACGGCCTTCGTACTTGGCATGAGCAATCTAGCCCAACACATCGTTATAATGATGACAAGATGCGGAAGTACGAACAGAAACCTGGTCACGTCTGGCTTGATTGGCATGGACAGAAGCGCGCGTCATTCTATGGGCATCGCGCACGGTACGCGCGTATCAAGGCTGATATCGAAGCCGGGCGTGCCTTTGGTCAGCCGGTCATCGCGTTACTCGACGCCGCGCCGGACCTCGACCTCACGTAACGACGTTACATCCTCCCACGTAACGACGTTACAGTAACGTCCATACAACATTGTACGTACGCCCACGCGTCCCTTGTCCCTCCTGACGCGTCCCACGTTACATCGACGCGTATCAATGTAACGTTACCGTCACCTCGAATGAACCTTAGCGTCCCCGCGATCCGAGCCACGACCAGGGAAGGGAGAGGGGAGGAGGAATACGGGAGCGTATGACCCTATATATAATATTTTCTGGTTGACAGTGAGCGGCTTATGGCGTATGGTGTCTATGGTGTCTATGTTGATTATGAAATCCGTCGTCCAGATCGAGGTTGGTGCTCTTAGCGGCTCACTCACGGCGTCCCTCGCGAAAGGCTACCGTACCGCTGTTCCTTCTGAGCACCAGCCTCGCATTCGGTTCTATGAAATACTTAGGATTACGTCGGCGCTGTGTTCATATTGACGCTTACGAGCCTTACCATAACGTATGCCGTGCGTGCCTCGACGCTCATGCGCGCTATCAGAGGTTGTGGGTATGGGAGCGTAAAGTAGCAGAAACGCGGAGCGCTATGCTGCAATGGCATCGAACATGCGAGACCCGGCGCAGGCAGGATGATCGCAGGCGTCGTCGGGAGGCTGCATGACTTCGGTGGAACTGAGCCAGCATCTCGCTCGCATTGGAGCGCGTGGCGGCAACGCCAACTCTGAGGCTCAGCGACGCGCTAGGAGGATCAACGCCTACCGGAGCATCCTCAAACGATGGCCGAACTCGATCACTGCGCGCCAGGAGCTATCGCGATTGGAGAAGGAGCGGGAGGATTATCATGGAAGATAACCGTCCTCTGCGCCACCATCACCACGCCTGCGACTGTTCCCGTTGCATCCTCCGGGATATCCGTCACTACGTTCGCCTGATCCTGTATCACCTGAACCCAATCCGATCCGTGGAGATTACCATCATGCCAAAGACCATCGCCGTAGGAGCCACCGCCAACGCTGTCATCGCCGCATTCGATCAACTGGGGAAGCCCTTCCCACTCACGCCCACAGACGTGATCGCGCTCGCCGCGTCCGTCCCTACCGACGTGTCGTTCGGTACGCCATCGGTCAATCCCGATGGGACCGCGACTATCGTCGTCACTGGCGTCGCGCCGGACGCGGGAGATTCGATCACTGCGACGGTGAGTGGAGTCACATCCAGCGCCGACGTGCTAACCGTGACCGCGCCTGTGCCCGTGCTCACTACCATGACGCTAACATTGGAGTAGGAGCGGACGACGATGAACGACAAGATGCTTGATCTACGGGATAGGATTGCTTACCACTTGGATAAGGTCGCCGCTATGTTTACACAGCGACCTAAGATTACACTCGTGGTGCGTACTCCTTGGCTGGACGCGAAAGGTAAGGACGGGGGTGTAGTTATTACAGACGACGACTTCGACCTAGCCATAGCGGAGATAAATAAACTACGTGCTAGGGAGCCTGTGCGATGAAATCACTGACCGAGCAACCGGCGGTGCTCTCCGTCCATGAGGGCACCAACGGTCAATATATTTTAAGAGTGGCCGACGTGCGTCATCGCCCGCTGGTGATCGGCGTGACCAAGCTGCTCACCGACGCTACCTCGTTCGTGCTGATCACGCCGTCGGATATCAAAGTATTCAATGTGGTGGGCGGTAATGGTACGGGACCGACGGAGATCGCGGATGCTATACCAGAGACAACAGACGTGGTAGATGCTGAGACTCAGGCCGCGATTGACGCCATCGACGCCGGAGCCGACCCTGGCGCGCCTCCCGCGTCCGAGATCGTCGGTGAGACGCCGCAGCAGACGAAGGTCGTCCGGCGTAAGCGTCCCGCTCCGGTCGCGGGCCACGACGAACAGTGCCAGCGCTGTAGCGGCGCGGGCAAGATAGAAGTACTGATGGACGGAGGCAAGCCAGCGGAGACGACCTGCCCGATTTGCCGCGGGGAGGGGATTATGAGACGCTACGGAGCACGACGATGACCAAGAAGATCATGCAACAGGCAGCCGACAACGCCGTCTCCGACCGCCTCAAGGCCGCCGCCGACGCTATCCGAGCCGACCGCAAGGTTCCCGACCTCGCCATCTGCGACGCCATCGGCGACTCTGCATGGTTCCGCGAATACTGCGCCATCTGTCTCCAGGCCCCCATCGCCAACTCATTCCTCGGCTGTATCCTATTCGGATGGCAACTCTGCGAGGAATTCAAGCGTACGGAGGAGAAGGTATACCTAGCATGACCAACGACGATATCCCCGCCTGCGCCTGTTCCGCGCATCCCCGCGGCGACGACCGTAAGCGTTATATGGTCGCCGTCGAGGAAGACTCGGAGAAGGTTGTATGGTGTTGCCGACGCTGCACGGAAATCACCCACGTCGCCGTCATCCAGGTCCGCACTCTGCCCCGTGGCGTCGCTCGTGCCCGCCATGTCGTCGATGAGCAGCGCCGCCATATGGACCCTCCCCTCCTTCGCCTCTTGATGGCGCGCAAGCGTGGCCGGGTGCGCCTGCCTGAAGGCGGCCCCAACGGCACCACACGATACCGGGAGGTAAAATGACCGACGACACTCTACACTCTACACGAGAAGGAGAATATATGAACAGTGAACTGTTGCACATTTTTAGTACAGCCAAAACTGAGATTGAGCAGCTCCGCAAGCAACGAGAGATTCAATCTGCACAACTAGCAATTATTGATGTTTTCGCGGCAGCTCTTGGATTGCGTCGCAACGAGGCTTGCATGACAGTCGATATCGTCTGGGAGATCGAACGTAAGATCAAGGAACTCTCGGAGCCTATCAACACAATCGACCCCAACGCTAGCAATTTACGCCAGTCGGGAGGTCCAGATGCCTGATATTCTAGTGACTCCACATCCTGACGAGGAACGCTCCTACGCTGAACTCCGCTCCGAGTTCCGTGCCGCCTCTCTAGCCTTCCTGCGCGCCAGCTACGCCGATTACCGCCATCAACTAGGCTGGGATGTCATCGGCGATCCCGCTACGGCTCGCGCTCACTATAGCGCCGAGCAATGGCGCGACCAGATGCTCCTGCGCATGGACGCTCCGGTCGAGCAGGACTTCGGCCTCACCGAGGCTCAGCATACGTGGTCGGCGAGGTTGGAGAAAGAGGCGCAGGCTGCGCTGGCGCACGAGCAAGTAACGTGGGACGACTCTACCGCGGGCGTGGTGGACCATGACGCGCCGCCATGCGCCGACGTGACGACGATGAGCGACGACGATCTCTGCGACTACGTGGATCGGAGCATCAAGGAGAGTGAGCGTGGCTAAGTACAATTTAACTAAGGTGTCGCCTGATGGCATGATTCACCACCACGCCTTCGACGAAATCCGCGACTCGCTGGCGTGGGCCTTGTCCTCGCTAGGACATGAAGTCTCTATCACGGAGAATTGGTTCAGCGAGCACGGTGAAACAAACATCGTGTTCGGCTGTGAGTTGATCGCCGACTTCCAACGCCTACCTCGCAATACGATCATCTACCAACTCGAACAGTTCTCTCACCCCCGCATCGAGCAGGTGAAGCGACTAACTAAAGCCGTTACCGTATGGGACTTCAGCCATCGCCAATCCGTCGAGTGGCGAGCAGAAGGCTACACCTGCCAGCATCTTCCGGTGGGATTCACGCCGAACTTAGTACGCATTCCTAAAGCCGCAGAGCAGGACATTGACGTATGTCTGTTCGCATGGATGACTCAGCGCCGAGTGGGGCTGGTGGACGCGTTACGCGCGGCAGGACTTAAAGTGTTCGCCAGCGCCAACTGTTACGGTGGTGGGCGGGACAACATCATCTCGCGTAGCAAGGTCTGTTTGAACGCGCATCACGACGGTAGGGATATGTTCGAGATCGTCCGCGTCAGCTACCTGATGGCCAACTCCAAGCTAGTAGTGACGGAATCCAGCAGCGACGAAGACGAATACGCTGACCTATACAGCGGACTATCCCGTGCCCCCTACCGCATGCTCGTAGACACCTGCCGCTCCTACTGTGCGCCCTCGGCCAATGTCGAACGCGAGAAGATGGAGCAGTGTGCGTTCGAGGCTATCCGTCGCCGCGACTTCACCGCCGCCGTCGCCGCAGCGCTCGACTCCGCTCCCTCTCCCTCTCCCACTCCCGCCGTGTCCCGTCCGATGGAGTTCAAGATGGAGCGCAAGGAGGCGCAACGTAGCTACTTATCGCAGGCTCGGGGCATGCAGCCGGATCAACGCGTGGCCAAGCGCTACCTTGCCGCCTGCGCCTCCGGCGACATGAAAGACTTCGTTCAATGGATGCGAGAGCACGCCAAAGGAAATGTGATGGAAATCGGCACGCGCGACGGCGCATCTACCTCTGCGTTCCTCGCAGGTGTAGAGCAGCATGGCGGACACGTCTATTCCGTAGATTGTGACGCGTCGTGCGCCAAATTATTCGAGGGTCATCCGCAGTGGACCTTCATCCACGCTAACTCTACCGACTTCCCGACCGTGACCAAGGCAATGCCGTTCGAACTCGACGTGTTACTTATCGACGGCGACCACTCTCGCGCTGGCGTTATCAACGACATCGAGTACGCCCGCCAACTCCGCCCTGGCGGCCTTCTGTTGCTCCATGATATCGCGCCGGAATCCCGTCCTTCAGGTTGCAATGATATGTCGTGGCCGGGAGACGACGTGAAGCGCGTATACGAGGAACTCTGCGTGGTGCAGGCGGCGCAGGGATGGACGCATGAGGAACTCCCCGGCAAGTACGGGATGGGCGTGCTCAAGAAGCCCGTGTCAGTAGCGAAGGAGGCCGCTCGTGAACTCGTATGAGGAAGCGCGGGGTTACCATTGGCCCTCCAATATCTTCTGCTTTAGGTGCATACGATCCAAATTAAGTAGGAAAAGACAGGACTTTTCTTATCGGATAGCCTGTTGGTATAAATCTAATCATAACTGTACTAAAGATATCACCTGTACCGAGTGCGATCTTGCAAATAAGGTAATAGCTAAAGTGTTGAAGTCTCGGCAGACTTATAGAGAGGAGTGCGTGCGCGTGCGAGGAGTTGTTATATGAAGATTCTATTCCTGTCTGAAGGCGGCCACACCTGCGACTACATGCGCGACATGTGTTTACATGGTTTGAAGTCTCTGTTCGGCCCTGACGTGGTTGACGTGAACCGCGTAGATACGATGTACAAAGGCTACGACGTAACGTCTTGTTACGGCGGAGGATTTTCCATCTATGGCCTTCTGCCCGACGACTCCGACGTGGATCGCACCAACATCCCACGCAAGATCACAACGAAATACTACGACGCCGTGATATTTGGCAGTATCCACCGCTCTCAGTCCTACCTCGCCGAGGTCACGTCGATGTACCATCCCTCTCGCATCGCGCTGATCGACGGCGAGGACTTCTCCGCCTGCCTGCCGAACCTCCCTGGCTACTACTTCAAGCGTGAGCTACGCTCGCCTGTGCCTCCCGGCGTCTATCCGATTCAGTTCGCTATCCCGGCGTCGAAGATTCTTCCCTCGATGCCCGCGAAGTCGCGCCTGATGGCTCCTATGGACCCTCAGGATAAATCGACGTATGTGTATACGACGGAGGCAGCCTATTACGCACAGTACGCCGACTCCTACTACGCCGCAACCATGCGTAAGGCCGGGTGGGACTGCCTGCGCCACTATGAAATTATGTCCCAATGGTGCATCCCGTACTTCCGCTGCCTCGATCAGTGCCCATCGACGGTCCTGTCCCTGCTCCCCAAGCGTGACCTGCGCCTCGTGCAGGAATGCTTCGACACGCCGCGACTCCTCCGCGACTCGACGCTGCACGCCATCTACGACGACTTGATCGGCTACATGATGACGCGACTCCGAGCTACCATGACGACCGAGCGTCTCGCTACTTACGTCCTCGATACCGTCGGCGTCGCTACGAAGGAGTTCTCCGCGTGCAACTAACCATCCCTGCTGCCCGCGCCTCCCGCCTCCGCGTCTGGATCCTGATCCCCGCCGCCGGAGACCTCATCCACGCGACCTTCTCCACCCACCTCATCACCCTCCTTGGCCTTCTCCGCATCCACGGGATATGGTACCGCCTGCACTACCTCCCCGGCGACTCCCTTGTCACCCGCGCCCGCAACAACCTCGCCTCCATCTTCATGCGCGACTCCACCGACGACTCCGATCACTACTCCTTATGGCTCGACTGCGACATCCTGTTTGACCCGCAATCCGTCCTCCAAATGTTGGCGCTGGACCTCGACTTCGTGGCCGCGCCTTACTCCAAAAAGGGATTCCACGTGGACCGTATGGCCGAAGCCGTGCGCCTTGGCTGGGACAACGACCGGATCATGCGTGTCGTCGGCACGCCTAACGTCAACTGGGTTACGAATCCCGTCCGCTGCGACGAACCCATGCCGGTCCTCGAAGCTGGCTCGGGATTCTGGCTGGTCAAGCGCAAAGTGTTCCGCATGATGGCCGACGCGCATCCGGAGACCCGCTACCGCCGCTCCGGCGAGGAAGTGGCGCACTACGGCACCGACCACGCCTACGACTACTTCCGTGTCGGCGTATGGCCGGAGACGCAGGAGTATCTGAGCGAGGATTGGTGGTTCTGCCGCACCTGGCGCAACCTCGGCGGCACTGTATACTGTTGCTTCTGGATCAAGACGCATCACATCGGCGTACACTTATATCCCTTAGATATGCCCGCTATTGCAGACCTATTGACCGCAACCGGCGGCTATATCAACGCCGAGACCAAGCCGAACAAGGAGACCCATGCCACGACACAAGTACGGCCAGCCGGAACTACCAGCGACGGAAGCAACGGAGCCAACGGACACGACGACTCCGCCGAGCGAGATGCCGAAGGACTCAGAGTCAACGGAACCGGAAGACTCGTCGATATCCTCGCAACCACAGCGCCCGATGAAACAACAGGCGAGGGCCATCCAGGCCCGCTGGGCCGGTGAGGCCGCCGCCGAGGACGACCTGCGCGTCCACTTCGAATCCCTCCCGCTCGAAAAGGCCCTCGCGCTCCTCGCCAAGATGCGCGCCAACTGCACCACCGCGGGACAAATCCTGAACTCCCGCATCAACGCGCCAGGGGACCAGAAATGCAAGACGTGTGGGCTAACCTACGACGACCTCAAGAAGCGTGGGAAGCCGGACTGGTGGCTTAATAAACCATATTACGATAAAGAGGATCGCAATATCATTCATGTCCTTCACTTCTGCTCTAGCGCCTGTGTAAGTTTGGAAAACAACCGGACGCAGGGCGTCAAGGGAGTAGCCGATCAAGGCATGTTGGCAAAAGATAATCCGCAAAATCATCCAAGGCTTACACATGCGTCTCAGACAGAGTTAGCGGAGAAAAAGTGAGTGCTCAACCTTTATAGGTTCGAGAAATTTTGTGGTAGGTTGCTGCTGAAGGACCGTGATACCGGCGCGATGGTCCCCTTCCGCTTCAACCCATCGCAGCGTAAAATAATGACCAAGCTCCAAGCTCACATGGACAAGAAGCGCCATGCATGGGTCATATTCTTGAAGGCACGACGGCTGGGGATCAGCCGATGGTCCTCCGCTTACGCCGACGCCCACTGTCTCCATAAGGTTAACGCTAACGCCAAAGTTGTGGCGCAACTCACCGAGACCGGAAAGGAAATGTATGACCAGTGTGGAGAGTTCGCCGACCAACTTCCAATGCGTCTGCCGCTTAGAACTCAGCGGGAGATGTACTTTCCACATTCAGGTGGAGTATCCAAACTTTCCCGAGCAACTGCCAAAACTGTTATCGGAGGTCGCGGACTTACACACTCATTTCTTCATCTTACTGAGGCGGCGTTCTATCCAGGAGAGGATTCGTTTATATCTCTCCTCAATACTGTTTCGGCTGCTGACCCCGACAACGTTGTCGTTATCGAAACTACCGCTAATGGATTAGAAGGCCCTGGAGAGACTTACTATAACTACTGGAAGGGCGCGGAATCCGGCGATAACGAGTTCCTCGCCATCTTCCTCCCTTGGTGGGAAGACCCCGCCTCGCGCCTCCCCGACGAACTAGCCCCGGACGCGCCCGCCGACGAATACGAGACTTGGCTGATGCGCGACTTCAAGTGCTCCAAGGGCCAGATCGCGTGGTACCGTTCCACCCTCGAAACGAAGTGCGGCGGCTCGATCTACAAATGGCGGCAGGAATACCCGGCGACACCGGATGAGGCGTTCATCTCTAGCGGCGAGCCGATCTTCGACCCTATCGAGTTAGAGTACATGCGCTCCTCCTGCTGCGACCCCATCGCCAAGGGCGACATCCAAGGCCCTCCCGGCGACATGTTCTTCATGGAGAAGCGTGAAGGCCCGCTCTACCTCTGGGAGAAACCCGCGCCTCTCACCCACTACTTCGTCGGCGTTGATGCAGCCAAGGGCGTCGAGGAAGGCGACTTCGCGGCCATCGTCGGCTGGAACGCGGAGACCGGCGCGCAAGCCTTCCGCTACGCCGGACGCGTCGGCCCGGAAGCCCTCGCCGAAAAGGTGAACCACCTATGCCGCTGGTACAACAAGGCGATGGTGAACGTAGAAGTTACCGGTGGTTGGGGGTATATCGTCGTCAAGGCCCTACGCGACCAATTCCACTACCCTAACCAGTATCTATGGAGGAGCCGCGATGACAAGCCGGACACCAAGCCGCGTCAGGCACTGGGCTGGGAAACTACCGATCGCACTCGTCAAATGCTGTTTAACGTGTTCCGTACATCTGTACGTAACTCTCTACCAAAAAATTATGGAGATGGACAACTCGTACAGAACAAGGAAATCGTCGTGCGTGACATCCAGCTCTACTCCCAGTGCTCGAAGGCCCAAAGCGACATAGGATTCCGCTGGCGGGTTCTGAAAGGGCACGACGACATCGCAATGGCCGCATGGCTCGGATGGATCGCGATGGCCCACTACCACATCCCCCATCCCGACCTCCGCCAAGTAGGATCTACCTTGGAGGCCCGCGAGCCTAAGCTCCCTGTCACCGTTATGGACTCGCCGGAGACTACCGCTGCGGGTATCATAGGGATGTCGTCGCAGAAACACTTGGACCGTGTGATGAACTGGCACAAGAACGCCGCTAGCCGTGATAGATTGAGGGGGGTATGAGCCGCAATCCGTTCGCATTCCTCGACAACGAATCCCGTGAGCGCACCCTCCTCCTCCTCCTCCTCGCCCTGATCCGCAAGCAGGGCGGCGAAGTCTCCCTCGACCTCACCGACCTCACCTCCATCGAAGACGGCGCGTCCTTCCACAAATACCCGGATGACACGGGTACCCATCTCGTGCTACGATTCGCGCGTAAGGGTGCGGAAGCGTACTTCCTCACCGCGACGGAGGATTCGCCATCGACGCCGACGAGACAGGTATCGAAGTCACGGGTGGCAGACTCGTCGCCATCCCCATCGACGCCCCGTCACGCGATTCACGACGACGTGGACCTGGCGCTGCGCGAGGAGGAGATGGCGTCGCGCGCGCAGAAGGCCCAGCAGGATCGTCTCCGAGAGGCGCGAGCGCAGGCCGGAGCGATGCCGTGGCGGAACCAGCCACCAACGCGCCAGTAGAGATCACCGGCGACATCAACAAGGATCGGCTCTCCGGCCTTCAGGCGTTCCAGCGGATATCGCAGGCGTTCGCCAAGGGATTCGACGAATCGGAGCCGCAAGCTTACGGACGCCTCCTGACCGACTTGATGGATTATGGCGCGCTGCTGGTCAGCGGAGGGTTGATGTCGGCGAAGGAGTTGCTGGATAAGATCGAGGACTTACAAACTCATATCAAGAAATCAGGAACATCAGGCAAGTCGGTAACGGATATTTTTAACTCTTGGTTAAATGGCGCATCTGGCGGCGAGGGGGACTCCTGACATGCAATTCATCTCCATCAGCGGCCACGTCGAATGCCCTGCATGTGGGATCGCGCTCAAGTTAGTTTCCGAGCAGGATCAGCGCGTAGCGTCGATGAAGCACGAAGGCGACCTCTCCTGCAACCTGCGTGATCGGATGTTCCGCGTGGATCGCAACACCGGCTATGGAGAACAGTTTTATGAGGCTTAAACGCAACCCACATAAATACCACTACCACCGTGCCGCATCTCATCCTTCAGGGCGTAGCGGCAAGGGCCGCGTCCACACGCGCACGCCGCGCCACCGGAGGCGATACTGAGATGCCTCGCCCTCCGGCCCCACTACCGTCGTCCGACTATGGCTCCGCTGACGAAGAATCCAACCGCGTGTTCCGCAAGCGTCAAGGGACGCGTCCCGGCACGCGCGTTGGCATCCCCGGACGGTCAGACTCGCCTCAACGACGCGACGGATCGTGGCAACCGGGACCGATAACACAAAGGCCGCGTGGCAGATAACGTAGAAATCCCGCATATCACAGAGCACGATGACTGGTACGCCAAGACTCCGGGATGGGCTAGTTGTGTGAGCCACGAGGGGAAGCAACTCAAACCGATTATTAGATGCAACTGTGGTCAGTGGTCAGGTATTGGGCTTCATCACGTCCATGCTGATGGAACGGTTACTGCTTCATTCTTCCACGCCGCAAAAGGACAACATCCGCAAGGCAGTGACGATGGATGCGGCTGGCACGTCATGTTAAAGTTGAAAGACTATGATTGCGGGGACTTTCCTCCCGAGAAGGGAGGTGCCTAAATGGCCAACCTAGCGTTGATAACCAGCCGTAAGAGCGCGGATTACTACTCTCCCATCTCACGGCACCTTTGATCGATGAGTGGGACCGCCTCTCCGACGATCACCGCGACCACCAACTCGGACGCAACTGGTTCGACGAGTGTGAACAATTCTATTCCCTCGCCGACGGCGGCGACCCTCTCCCCTCCTTCCGTCCGATGATCCGCGTCCCGCAACTCCAAGTCCTGATGATGCACGAGGCCAACGACCTCTCTGAAACCTCCCCACGCCCGTATATCGTCAACCATCTCAAAGGCGAGCGCGACGAGGACCGCGAGAAGGGACTCCAGTGCGCGTGGCGTACCTCGAACGTCAACTACCACGCCATGTTCACGACTCTGATGTCCCTCTTCTCCGGGATGTGCCCGATGCAGATCGGCTACGACCCAGACGCGCGCCAGGGCCGTGGCTCTTGCTGGGCCAAGATGCGTGACCCGCGCACCTTCCGCTGCGACCCCTGGACGGACTACACCTGCAATTGGTCGTATGTCACCTTCGAGGACCGGATGCATCTCGAAGAAGTCCGTGCGCGATGGCCGCTCACGTCCGTTGGCGTCAAGCCCCGCGTCCAAGGCCGCTCCATCTCCCCGATGCTGGGCGACTCCGGCTACGGCGTTCAAATGCCATCCGGCCCCATGTCGAACATGCCGGGACTTCCCTCGAACCGCTCCATTCCCAACGACAACCGAGTGCGCGTCCGCTGGTGCTACTGCCACGACTACACCCGCGAGAAGATCGAGGATCACAAACTCCCTAGCGGCGCTATCGTCCCCGCCGACTTCGCGTGGCTCTACCCCAACGGTCGCCTCATCGTCGAGTGCGAGGGGTATACGCTCCAAGACGGCGACAATCCTTATCCCTTGAAAATGTTCCCCGCGGTCCCGTTCTGGTCTACACTCCCACTCTATTCCATATGGGCGGTCCCGGCGATCCGCTACTCCAAAGACATCCAACAGACCGCCGAGCGCCTCTACACCGGCCTGTTCGAGAACGCCGTACGGCTCAACAACGGTGTGTGGTTCATCGACGAGCGCACCGGGATCGACCCGGAGTCCTTCGGCGGCATGCCGGGAGAGGTCCAAGTTATCAACGCTAACTCTCCCGTGCCGCAGATGGTGTTCCCACAGGCGATGCCGCAGCAGATGACGCAGCTCCCGCAACTCCTGCTCGATAAACAAAAAGAGTTGCAGGGATTCACCGACGCGCGCTCAGGGAAGCCGGGGGCGGGCAACATCTCGACGGAGCTATTCGACTCCTCCGTCATCCGGTCGCAGGGCGTTACACAGCTTCGTGGCCGCCTCAATTCCGTATCCTTCCAGCGCATCGGCGAACTCATCTTCTACACTATGCTCCGCTACGCTCCCTCACAGACCATGTTCATGAAGACCTCGCAGGGGTATGAGTCGGTCAAGTGGCAATCGACGAACCGGCCCGACCAGTACGACTTCGAACTCGACGACGCTTCGATCCTCCCGTTCTCGCAGGCTATGCTACGGAAGATGGCACCGGAGTTGCGGAAGGCGGGCCTCTTGGACGTACACACGACTCTGGATACGCTGGAGTTCCCCGACGCGGAGAAGATCGCCACGAACATCGAGCAGGAAATGGCGTTGACGGCGTTAGCGAAGACGAAAGGCGCTCGAAAGTGACCACCGCTCCTACCACTACCGTCGATCTCCGCTACCAATGGCTCACCCCCGCCGAGATCGCCATCGAATACGGTCGCTGTGAGCGGCAAGTCCGTCGCTGGTGTTGTGACGGTACTCTTACTGCATTCGGATTCCTCACCTATCGCACTAGTAATCCCACTGGTAACGCTTGGTGGATACGCGTACCTCGGACCTAGACCCCTTGCGTCTGTGCCCCCACGCCGCGCATTCTCGTATCCATGGAGTCAGGACTTGAGATTCTGGAGCTAGACGTTATGGGCTCCGATTACGTCCGCGCCCGCGTGGCGCTCGATGGCCATCTTGTCATCCCGTTCGAAATCCCCAAGTCCACATTCATCGAAGATTTCCCGCGCCGCCAGGATTTCGAATCCTTCCTGGCGCGGCAGGCCCGTACCCTCCTCGACGCTTACGGCGACGCCCGCGAGCAACGTCAGGAGTGCGCGGCGGAGTTTGTTGCTTGACCACAGTGGACTGGTTCTCTTCTCTCGCACTGTGGAGTTTTTGAGAGGAGGTGCATCATGGCACGACGGAAACGTCATCCGAAACGTAAGTAGCGTTTGATAGTCCAACCTGGAGGGCGGCTTCAAAAGGCCGTCCTTCTTAGCTAACCGACGGAGGTAGCACGATGGCAGGCAAGTTTGGCAAAGGTTTTGATGATGAGATGCTCAAGTCTCCCTTGACCGTAGGACGCCCCGGTCGGGAACCCGGCCCGGAAACGAACAACATTCCCGTGGCTCAGCCTACCGACCCCATGAAGTTCATCCCCGGCAACTCTCGCACGTCAGGCAAGAAGTCCAATCTCTGAGGGAGGGCGATGATGCATCACCACTCCAACTCGCACCACTCCAGCAAGTCGCTGAAGCCGGTCAAGAAGTTCAAGTTCGGCCATTCGCGGATACCGATGAAGTCTCCACGACGTGGTCACAAAGTCAAGGGCCGTCGCGGAGGGCTTCGTGGGTAGCGCTCCCGTCGATGTCCGTGGGATGCAGGCTCGACAGATGGTCGAGCAACTGGCTAAGCGCGGCGGACCATCGCAGGGTGGCACCTCGCCGGACGCTAGCGGCCAGCAACTCTCCCAGCAACTATCCGAACTAAAAGGCGCGGACCCATCCCTGCTGACCAAAGCCGCCGAACAAATGAAGGCGATGGCACTAGCGATCCAAGTCCGTACCGCGTTCCAAGTACCAGAGGCCGCACGGCATATGGCGCAGGCGCAAAAGTCGCTCGACGCCGCAATCAAGGCGCTCCAGCAGGCCGCCGCGACCGCGAACACCGTGTCCTCGCCGATTGTTAACAACGCCGGGATCAACCCGCAGCAGCCGCAGCAGCCAGGCGGGCCGGGTGGTCCGGGTGCACAGCCGCAAGAAGGAGCAGCGCAATGAAATGGGCTGACGTACTTAAAGACTCCAAGCAGTTCCCCGACGACTTCGTGGTCCGCGTCAAGAACGGCGACAAGGAAGAATCCCTGTCCCTCGGCGACATGCGCGCCTACGACACCGAGACCCGTGGCGCTCTGACCGCCGACCTCACGCGGCGCGAAACCGATATCCAGAAGCGCGAGAAGAACGTCAACGACGCCTCTGTGCAACTCGCTACCGTGATCGAGAAAACGGCCGAACGCGCTGGCCTCTCCGTGGACGATTTCCTGACCGGCAAGGCTCCGACGAAGAAGCAGGTAGCTGACGCCAACGAGATGGACGAATCCGACCCTCTGGTAGGCTCCCTCGTCAAGCAGATGAAGACGATGCAGGCTCGCATCGAGGCGCAGGACACCGAGATCAAGAAGACGCGCTCCGACGCACTCGGCCCGATGCTCAACACCTACCTTGAAGACTACTACGAATCCAAGTGGGACAAGCTGGCCCCCACCCTCCCCAAAGGCGCGAAGGTAGAGCGCCAGGCGGCGATGGACTACGCGCAGAAGAACGGTCTCAAGGACGCCCGTGGCCGACTCGACCTCGCCAAGGCCGTCCGCGACCTGACCTACGACGACCGGGTGAAGGCCGACGCCGAGACGATGGCGGCTGAATTATCCAAAAAGAACGACGACGCCCGCGTCCTCGCCGCCGCGCCACGTCCGTCCGGTACGCGCATCAACGTCAAACCGGATAAGTCCCTGTTCAACGAGAAGGGACGCACTAAAGACTTCGACGAAGTTCTGAACGATGCCCTCACGGATTCCGATCTATGGAAGGGCATCACGCAGACGCAGTAGCGACGCAAGCGACGCAGACGCAGCAGTGATATCAAGGAGCCTCTTATGGCGAACAGCGTAGTGGGAATCGGCATCTCGACACCGACGGCCCAACTCTCGAATACCGTCAACGCGATCTCACAGAAATACATTGTCCCAGTACTCGGCGACAACGTGTTCAAGCCCTCTCCCGTGTTCTGGGCGCTGATGCGCGACGGCAAGAAGTTCGGGGCCGGTGAACTCGTATTTCCCGAGATCAACCAAGAGGAACTCCCCGGTGGCGCGTACTACGGCGACCAGCTCCTCGATACGTCCGTCGTGGATTCCGTGCAGCCAGCAAACCAGTTGTGGCGTCCTTACCGGCAGCCGATTGTGATCCCCATCACCGACGTGATCCTGAATCGCGGCGGCGCTGGCAACCTCGATATCATCAAGCTCAAGTACCAGACGGCTTCGGCGTCGTTCCTGCACAAACTATCCCGTGCGTTATGGCACACGTCGCCGCAGAACACATCCCTTGACATCGACGACATCGACTCTTGGTTCGGCCAGACGACGAATACCATCGCTGGCATCAACCGCAACCTCGCGCAGAACGCCTTTTGGCAGCCAGCGGCTAACCAATCCAACACATCCGGCGCGCTCACTCCAACTAACGCTGAGATCGCCTACCAGGCCGTCACCTTCGGCTACGACGAGCCGGACCTGATGGTCATCGTGCAGAACCGCTACGCCGGATTCAAAGGGAACTTCACGACTCTGGTACGTTTCGGCCAGGGGATGCAGGACGAGGAGGCGTTGCAGGTTGGCTTCCGCAACCATTTCCTGTTCAACAACGCCATCGTGGTGCCGGACGTGTGGGCGCTGGCGAACTCGGCGTACTTCCTCAACTCGAAGTACTCGTTCCCAGTGTTCCACGAGGCGGATTACTTTAACGTCGATCCGTTCATCAAGCCGAGCAACCAACGTGTGTTAGTTTCAACCATGTACTTGACATGGCAATTGTCTTGTATCTCTCCTAGAATGCAGATAAAACTGACCAACGTGACTGCTTAGGTTACAGTGGTTTACTTATGAGTGGACGAAGTAAATTCGAGGGGTTCCCGAAACTTATAACGGAACTCGACTGGGCTAAGATGGCAGTCTCGCTTGACATGGAAGGATGTATTCGTATCCAGTCCGGAGACTTCTCTAAGTATCACAAACATGCTGTATCCATTCAACACTCGCTTCAACTTCGTATGGGAAACACTGATCCACGCCTTGCTCTTTGGTGTTACGAGCGTTTTGGTGGAGGCTTGTATCATCGAGAGATAAGCAAGAGGAATCCCAAACACCGAGACTTCTTTGATTGGTTTGCTACTTCTAAGCGAGCAGAGGCCATACTACATGGATGTATGCCTCACTTCATTATAAAACGGGAGCAAGCAGATACTGCGCTAGCCTTCTGCGATATTGCTTGGACGCAGATGCGCGGTCAACGACTCCCACAGGAAATTATAGAGCAACGTGAATTCCTTAAGCGAAAGCTGGAGGAACAAAAGGTTCAAAGATTTGAGGTCATCGACGGATTCAGGAAGATGGCTTAGGAGACTCCAAAATGCCCATCATCAACACGATTCGCAAGTGGTACCCATCGGGAGGCTCTCCCTCGGTCTACTTCACCAACAACAATTTCAACATCACCAACGGCAACACGACCGTCTCGATGCCCGTCGGCTCGAACGTCCAAGCCAACCAGCAGGGCCAGGGGCCGGTCTCGTGTGGCTTCGTGCGGGTGAAGACGGAAGCCGTCGGGACGCTCAACGTCGGCAACGGCAACCTATTCCCGAACGCCGCGCTGATCCGCATCCTCAACATTTGGGGCGACGACGGCAACTCGAACACGGTACAGCTCTACGCGGGTGATGGCTCGGCTGCCGCAGCCAACCAGAACATCGACGAGATCTTCGAGTTCTCCTGCGACATGCTGCTCCAGAATGTGAACATCGCTATCAACGTGACCAACATCAACTCGCTGGGGAACGCGGTCATGTCGGTCGAGGTGGCTGCCGGACCATAGACGATTTATGATGGGTGTAGCAATGGGGAGCCGGGAGTCGGCATCGTCTGGCTCCCGGCTATTTTTATTGGAGGGACGACATGGCGACGCGACACAAGGGATCAGGTAAGACGGATCGCAAGTATCTGTCAAAGGTATACGGATTCCGTGACAAGATGAAGCACGGCGGACGTAAGGGCGGCAAGCGGAGCTAGGTCTCATGCGGGCGCTCCTACTCATCCTCGCGGCGCTGCTAGCGTCGGCGCTCTCTGCGCTAGGGCAAGCGGGCACGACTGTTGTCAGCGCTATAATTATGGACGCTAACGGCGATATCTACGTCAACTGTCAATGGTCCGCCGTGTTCGTCGGCCAGAACACCTCTCCCGGCGTCGGCCCCTACTCCCCCGCGCCACTCCTCGTCGGCCAACAAGGGACGTGTGACTCCTCTGGCAACCTGACCGTCAACCTCGCCGACAACGTAAACACCATCAAGCCTACCCCCTCGCAATGGTCCTTCTCTATATGCTCCGCGCAGGGCTACGTCGCTGGACCTTACTGTAAGTCGAACATCCTCGTCACGATCACCGGGGCCACGCAATCTCTGACTACCACCCTTGCAGCGGTGCTGCCGATCCTCCCACAGGTAGGCACGCTCAACCTCGCTGCGCCGCCCTCGATTGGTAACGTTACACCAGGGCTAGGGTACTTTAGTGGCGGTAGTTTATCTGGAACCTACGCAGGAAATTCTACGTTTTCTGGTTCTATCGCCTTCACGGGAACAGACAGCTTCTCTGGAACTACCACTTTTACTGGAACCGATAGCTTCTCCGGCACGGTCACTTCCAGCGGAACCAATAATCTTACCGGGCCGCTCAATCTTTCGGGAGTGGGGAGATTCACCAACTCCAATGATTTTTCCAGTGCGGGAGTGTTTACGCCCACAACCTATAACACTAATTCTACTTTCATTGTTAATGGACTCGTCCCAATTACTCAGTTTGAAAACACTTCGCCAGGGACCGGAGTTGCTACCGATGCTATGACGTGCGGAATGGTGGTTCCGAACTCCTCCACTATCCTTCAAACCAATTGCTTAGCGGCATATATTCGCAACGAGTCAACGACCAGTTATCCGGTTCCTGTCTTTGGCTATTGCCTGGTCAACGTTGCCAGCGGTTTCTGCTGGGGCGTGAATACTATTGTTTCAGACAACGGTCCTGCCGTTATAGGTACGGGTGGGTCTATCACCCTAAAGAATGAGTTTGACGTTAATGTTTACCACACGGGTACGACGGTTTTAGGAATCAACACTCTTGGCTACTGGAATGTGCATCCAGCGTCATCTTCCGCATTCTATGCAGGGAAACCGCTTGGACCTGGAGCCGGACAGGGATGGGATGCATCGTTCGTCTCTGCTACCGGAGCATCCCCGACAGCGTTGTTCGCTCAAGCTGTTGCTACAGGATCATCTCAGGTCAGCCAGTCCGTTACGTTTTCACCAACCAATAGTTCAGGCACAGGGTTACTTGCCACCATCTACGCAGATATTACTGGCAACATATCTATGAATCCGCCAGCTGGGCGGAGTGTAAACGTGCCAGCCTTAGTAGCGACAAACTCGATCACCGCTGGAACTCCGGTCATGGTCGCAGCTTTACCAGCCGCTTCATCTTCTGCGGGAATGATGATGCTCGTAACGGATTCCACCACGGTTTCTGCCGAAGGTCAGACCTGTGTGGGTTCGAGCACGAATAAGGCTTTGGCCTTTTCGAATGGAGTTATTTGGAAATGTTTTTGAGAACCCTGCTCGGCATTATGTTTCTCGTTGTATCTGTCTCCGCGCAGACCGTCTCGGGCGGACTTCAGATTGGCGGTGGCATTTCTTCCGGCATCCCGTCGGGCGGCACCTACGACATGCTCTCCCTGATGCTCCTGTCACCGTCCTTGCGTGCAGCCGATCACATGGCCGGGACGAAGCTAAACCTTTCGGCCTCAAATCACATTTACAACCAACTCCTAACAGGCGACTACTATGCGACCAAGGGAGATTCACCAGCTTGTCCGTGGGACATCAACACTTTCGACGCGAATTATATTTACCTCTCGACCACGGAACTGACATACGCCTCGTGCAGCGAGGGGAAACGATTCGAATCTCTGAATCCCAGCATCGGATTCAAGGGCGTCCCCTACGCAAAAAGGTACATGAACATTGGCGATTCTGTGTATTCGTCCGATTCGAGGTTCGCCATTTACACGGCGTGCGGAACGGCGACCTATGCAAATATAGGCTACGTAAAAGTCACACTGACTGGCCCTTACGTCGAAACTATTCCGGGAGCGGGTTCGAACTTGCCGCCTAACCTGCACACAGTCCACCTGGAATATGAATGGGATCTAGCCGCCGGTTACACCCATCAAGCAGCCTCAGTCAAGGAAACTAACACCTTCGATACGAGCGGAACTTACGGATGGGTAGCCTGGACGACGCAGGATTGGAATACAGGTACAGGAGCTTACGATCCCCCGACAGATGCAGCCTACTTTAATATCTTGACGGCAGGGACGACCGGGATTCCGTACTCTGATCCGTGCGGTTTTGGAATGGCTGGAGTCGGCTCCTCATCTGTTGCTACGATTCCTCCTCCTATTGTTGCGCCGTTTTCGGGGCGCACTGGAGCAGGCACAGTAGTCTTAAATCCAGAGCCCAGCAACTATTCTACTTATGGAGCTTTCGGGCTGAATAATCCAATGGCGGAAGTTTCGGACAGCAACTCGTCCAGCAATCTTTGTGTAGCGCAAGGCGATGCGACGGGTTGCCCGCTTCAGGCTAACTACTCAGAGTTCATTGATCCGGGGGATGGTGAAGATCGAAACTGGTCGAACGACGAATCGCAGTTTCTAACCTATAACGCGGGAGCCGCAGTTCACATCTGGAATTTCAACACCTCCACGATGATAGCTACACCATGCTTCACTCAGCGCACCGCTGCGGGGAATCTTGTCCCTTGGTTTGGCGGGGCAATCTACTCTGGTCTCACCGCAAAGAAGGTTTACTCCTTCTCGAATCCTGCTGGCACGGCAGTCGGTACCGTGATGAGTTCATACCCCACGACCGGAAGTTGCCCGCTCTCTCTCTCCGGCAAAGGGCCGACGGTTTACGACTTCGCTTCGAGCGCCAATGGGGTTCCCAGTTCCTACGTGAACCTGTGCGAAGCTCCGGTAGTCAACAATGCAGATACTATCTTTGGTGGATGTTTCTCCAACTCAGGAACGCAGAACACGGCCATCTATGTCGCTTTCTACAAGGTAGGGTCGGGGATCACCGCGTGGAACACAAGCACAGGGGCTATCACCGCTGACTGGGGATCGACCGGCGCGGCGGTCTGTCAAAACTGCCCCGGCCATCCTATCTCTCCCGGCCAGTTCACCATCCACAACTTGAAGATAGACCCGACTGGCACATGGGCCGTCGTTACTCCCGCGACCTGCACCTCTACTTGCTTTTACGGGGCCGGGGAATATATCTGGCAAATCGGAACGCTCAACGTCTACGAGATGGTGGGAGGAAATAGCGGTCACTGGGTCGCTGGCTACACCGGCATCGTAAACGAAGACAACACCCCCTACCACGACTGGCGAACGTGGGGCAGCTCGACGTTCTCTACCTTCCCCGCGGCCACTACCTACTGCGGCAGCAATCCCCCTTCGGTTGCGCTTGACGATCACCCGAGCTGGTGGTGGAACTCGGGAGCGGATCAGGAGCCATTCTTGGTTTCCACGTCTTCTGGCTCTAGCAATGCAGTTTACTCAGGCTGTGGTGTGGATGAAATCATGCTGATGTACTCTCCGGCCAATATCGCCAATTCCGGAAGACTGATTCGCATTGCGCATAACTACGCGGCTCCAGTTGAGTTCCAAGGGGAATACGCTCTAGCGGAAATCTCGCCATTGGGTCACTTCGCTTTATTTACTTCACCGATGGCGAATTCCTCTACTGGCATGGGGCAGCTTGGGGATACGAGCGGCAACGCGACTTGCACAGTAATCGCAAATTGTGCTTCGCAGGTGTTCGTGGTGAGGATTCAGTGAAATGAGGACTTTATGAAACGGATACTTTTCTTCCTGCTCATATTCGTGACTATGACTCTGCTTTCCGCGCAGGCTCCCTCCGGCGTAGGAGTCTACGAAGGCCCGGTAGTTGTGGCTTCGCTCGCAGCCTGCTACTGGCCCGTGATCCCGCCGACTACTCAATTAGCGCTCGCAGAATGTTTAGTTGTCGAAGGAAGTCCCGTAACCATGATCCGGTACTACGCGCTCAACTCTGCGCCAACGGCATGGATATCCGAGACGCAGGTTCCTTTAACGAAAGCTGCTGTTCTGGCTTTGGGAATTACTGTGTCGGTTCCGGCCCATCCAGCACAGACAGGAACCTTACAGTAGAACAGTAGAACAGAGGAATTATGTCACTTGTAGGCGATCTAATATTGAGCGCGCGTGAGTCGATGACGGACCTGCCGCAATCCCTTGACGCGCCGGTCATCGGTACGCTCGCGCCCCTGAGCGTATTCCCATCCTTCCCTGCTGGCACCTACTACCTTGTCGCCACCCAACTCAACCAATGGGGCGAGTCCGTCGGCGCGACGGAGGCGTCTATCACCCTTAGCGCCATCAGCAACATCGCTGTTCCGATCACCTGCTCACCTGCCGCTACCTTCATCCGTATCTATTGGGGGACCGCCTCCGGTGCGGAGTCTGCCTATCAGCAATACGCCATCTCCGGAGGCTCCGGGACGTTCACACTGACCAATCTCAATCCTATAGCGCAGAACCCTCCCGCCCGCTCGACTGCCTACATGCCAGATACCGACGGTAGCGCGGTCGGCGTATTCGCCCTCTACCGCTGGCTCAACCAAGCTCTCGGCTGGGCGGCGGCCAAGAATCACGGCGGCCTGCCGGACTTTGGCGCGGTCGGGACCATCGGCGGCCAAGGACTATATACCGTCCCCGGCTATTGGAAGAAGATCGACTCGGCGTGGTACGACGGCTATCCTCTAGGACTCCTCGCCAAGAGCAACGTATTCCGGCGCAACCCGGTTCCTGGCTACGCTGGCATGTTGGTCGTGTTCCAAGCCTCCGACCGGCTGATGGTCGAGTGCTGGCCCCAGCCCAACCGCACGTCGAATCAGACTACGCTGGCGCTGTCAATGGCGATCACGGATACCGTCGCCAGCCTCACCTCCGTCGCCAACTATGTCCTCGGCTTCGGCATGAGCCAGATCGGAGCAGAGATTGTCAACTACTCTGCCATCGACGGTGTCAACACACGACTGACGGGGTTGACGCGTGGGATGTGTGGCACGGTGCCAGCAGCGTGGGCGGCGCAGGCTGTAACCGAGCTAAACTTAATGATCGCTGGCTACCGCGTCCCTTCGACGTATGGCGTGGGACAAGCGGCATCGACGCTGTATCTCCCACCAGGATGGGACGAGGCGCTGGTCAGCTACATCCTATACCGCTTCCGCAAGGCCGAGCAGGACGAGGCGGGAGCCGCCGCGAACCTGAAGGAGGCGGAGGCTAAGATGAAGGACTTGAGCGCCAACCGGATTATCGCGGGGCCTCGCCAGATCAACGCATACGGCGGCATCGGGCCAGAGACGGCTGCGGGTCTCGGGTCGCGGTTCGGCGGAGTGCTGATCCCATGAGTGCCAAGCCTATTACACATTCTCGCTGGCTCAAGGGTCTCCAGTCCGGCTTTGACCGCTACGCTCAGCCGAAGGGATCCATCGCGCGCGTCTCCAACCTTCTCCTCACCCGTCGTGGCGCACTCAAGACCTGCGACGGCTCCCTCCTGATCGCGCAATTCAACGGCGCGCTCCAATCCGCGTTCGGGCCGATCACGGAAGTATTCCTATTCCAGCCGGTTGGCGCTAACGCTGCCTACTTCGGCATCGTCAAGGATCTCTCGACGCACCTTGGCACGCCGGTCAGCCTCGCTGCATCCGCTGGCGCATCCGGCGTCCTCACCGGCACGTATAAATACGTCATCACCGGCCTCGACGGTGCGGGCGGCGAGACTCTGCCGTCGAACGAAGTCACCGTAGCGCTGACCGCGCAGAAGGGATCGCTGACTTGGACAGCGCTAGTGAACGCCGTTGGGGGGTATAACGTATACCGGACGGTCGCGGGCGGAGCGACGGGGACCGAGAAATTCGTCGCCACGGTCGCGGGACAATCTACTGTAGCCTACACGGATAATACCGCTGATATATCGCTTGGCGCAGGGACGCCTCCGGTCGCCGACACGACGCAGGTATGCGAGTTCTACGCCTTCACCTTCCCCTCCTACGGCGTGGCGCAGATCATCAAGACGCTCCCAGCCGACTTCCTCCCCGTCGAGGGTGGTGGCACGGGTGGCGGCTACGGCGGCTCTGGCTCTGGTGGCGGAGGCGGTAGCGGCTACGCCCCTCCGACCCCTACCGGCGGCGTCTCTGGCAACCTCTCTCCCTTGCCACAGATCGTCCAGTTCGTCAACAAGATGATCCTGGCGCTAGGAAACGGGATCACGCCATATACCAGCGACGGGACCACCGGAGGGACTACCCAGATCACCAACTCCTTTAGCGCCTCCTATCCAGTATGGGCGACCTCAACGGTATTTAACCAAGGCGACCAGATCCAGGTGAGTATTAGCTCTGTACTCTACGTGTTTACAGCGTCGCAGGGTGGCGTCACTGGCAGTGGTAGCGCGCCAGCGTTCTCCGCCACACTAGGCTCGACCATCGCCGACAATAATATCCTATGGAAGAACTCGGGCCAGGTCAGCAACTCCCCGCCCCCGCGTGGTGCAGCTCACGCCGAAGTCTACGCTGGCTCCCTGTGGGTGGCGAACACCGGCGTCGTCAAATCCGCCGATCAGCTCGACGGCCCCTCGGCCCTTCGCATGTCGGACCTCAACAATCCAGCGTCTTGGAATCCGTTGAACGCGGCGCAGATCTCCCCCGACGACGGCGACCAATGCACCGGGATCAAGGCGTTCACCGTGGCCGAGGCTGGGATCGCGCCGCAAAACTTCCTCATGTTCTTCAAGAACTTCTCGTCGTATCTGATCCAGGGAGTGTTCGGCGCGACGGACTTCGCTATCACGCGGCTACAGACGGATCTGGGATGTGTCGCACCCCGGACGCTGCAATTCGTCCCTGGCTACGGCATCATGCGGCTCTCTCACTTGGGATTCGCGGTGACGGATGGGATCTCAGACAAGTTACAGGATCCAGAGGCCATTCGCCCGTATCTGTTCCCCGAGTCTACCGAGAGCGATATCACGCCCATCGACCAATCCTACCTATACTTCGCCAAAGCGGCACAGACGGCCAACCCCCCAATGTATGTGTGCGCGGTGCCATTGCAGGGATTGGCTACGGCGGTGTTCGACGGCGTTAGCATCACAACATTCGGCAACACTGTCGGCCCGTTCTTCACAGCAGGCACCTACCGCTTCATCGTCCAGTTCACTTCCATCGGAGGGCAGACGTTCTCCAGCGGCGAGTACGTCGTGTCGATTAGCAATCCCATACACCACGGGTCCACGCGCATCGGCACCGCGTTCATCTTCATCACGCTTCCGTCGAACGCGTCCGTTGCGTCGTGGAAGGTATTCATGGGCACGGGCGGCTCCGGCAGCGAGAACGAATACGTCTCCATCTCTCCGACTACTACCTCCTACGCGCTAACGCCATCCTCTACGTTCACGGCAGGCAGTCCCGTCATCGGCCTTGGCGGATCCCTCTCTCGCCTGTTCTGCTACGACCTCATCCTCAAATCGTGGACGGTCGTCGATCTTCCCTTCCCAATATCCGTCCTGAAACAGTTCCGCACGCCGGGGTCTTCGCCGATCACCGTGATGGCGGGATTCTTCGACGGCGCGATCCGCCGCTGGCAGGCCGGAGACCCGGCGTGGGACGCAGGCGCAACCAACTTCGGCGCTCCGGTGACGGATGTGCAATGGTCGTTTAGGGACGCCGAGGTATTCGCGGAGGGTGGCACGGTGCAGCTATTCCATAATCAGGTGGTGATGCGCGGCGACGGCGGCCCATCGTCGATTGCAGCGACGGTGCAACGGAATGGGAAGGTGTTAGAGACGGTGCAGGCGGCGCTGATTGCGCTAGGCCAGAACCAATACGAGGCTCGGGTACGTATCCTCAAGCGGGCCGCGAATCTCAATCTCACCGTATCAGGGAGCGGTCCTGCGACGGTGGAAGCGATCAGCTATGAAGTAACGGAGAAGCCGGTGGGATCGGCCTTGATCATATCGTGACACAGACGCGTCAGATCGAAGTGAGGCATCCGTACGTCGGGGAGGTGCCGTCGGAACTCCTCGTCGGCTTCGAGGCGTTCAAGATCGACCCGGAGTGGCAGTGGGCGCTCGTCGCCGACGGCAAGGTCGTGGCGCAGTTGCTGGGCGCAAACACTCATGGCGTGCTGACGATCATGCGTATCAGTGCACTCCCCAACGCTCCTCATGGATGGGCGCTGACTCTATGCCGTCGCGTGTTCAAAGATTGCAGCGCGCTAGGCATGATCGGCTACATGACCTTCCTCGCCGACAACCGGCGTGCCGAGCGTCGTCTGATGACTATCGTATCTCGGGCGGGTGGGTATCTTGTCCCTTGCACCGGGGTGTGGGCGGCAGGACGATTAGGGGTAAGGTATTGATATGGCTTGGATAATCCCACTCATACCGTCGCTGATCACGGCGGGTACGGCGGGTACGGAGATTGGCCTGCAGGCGTCCGGCGCGCTCTCTCCCTCGACCAGCGGTGCCAACAATAACGCTCAGCTCTTGGCGACCGAGGCTCAGCAGAAGCAGCAGCAGACGCAGCAACAGGAGATGTTCAAAGGTGCCGCGCCGAACGCTCAGGCTCAGACTGGGGGGTCGCTCAGCGACTCGTCTCTATCGGCAATGATCGCGGAATTATCAGGATCGCCGGGGGATATCGGCTCGGCGCAACAGACGATATTCGGCTCGACGCCGGGACTGTCGTTAGGAGGCTAGTATGTCGGACGTAATGTCACAGATCGGCCAGTTCTTCCAGAGCGGTGGCGGGAAAGCCGTCGAGGGCGGGGCCGTCGCAGGGACCGGCCTCATCCAGAACTTCATGGCCAATAACGAGGCTCAGAAGAAGCAGAAGTTCGTCGAGAACCTCATACAGAATCCAGCCGCGTTCAACAAGTTCGTCTCTGGGTTCCAGCAACCACTAACGGCGGGCCTGACGACGGACGTGGCGCGGCAGACGGACGCGTATGGGGCAGAGCGCGGGTTGGGATCTTCGCCGGGGGTGATGAAGGATATCTACGCACAGGCGCTAGCCCCTATCGAGGCGCAACAAAAGAATCAGGGCGAGCAGGCCGCGCTACAATCCTTGGGCATATACGAGAACTCTCCGACGACGAAGCCGATTGACATATCGTCGATCCTAAAGATGCTGATGATGGCTCCGGGAAACGTCACCGCAGGGATCAATCCGGCTAGTGTGCCGAATCCCTCGTCTACGGACTATGGGCTAACGACCATGCTTCCGCAACCTACTGTAGGTGGCGGCGACGATGCTGCGGCGCTCTACGGAGGATAACTTATGAGTGCAGCATTCACATCTCTTGCTTCTATCGCAGACCAATACGGCAGCGCGTCGAACGAGGCGCGTCAGGAGAAGCAAGCCACCGCGCAGAAGACGCGCCAGATGGACGTGCAGGACGCATACCTCCAGATCGCTAAGCAAGCGGAGGAGCGACAAGCGCAGGAGTTCGACTTTCGTAAGAAGGCTGGAGAGTTACACGAGTTGTCGGAAGGACGTTTGTGGTCGGTATCACAACAGAAGTTCATCGAAGACCCACAACGCCCGAACCCGCTAGAGGATTTGAATAAGTACTATGCTACGCTCGATTCAAAGATTCGCGCCAAGGCGCAAGCATACACAGAGGCGCTTACTCCGGTCTTCGTCAACAAGCCACAAGAGTTAGTAACCAAGTCGTTGGCTTACGTTAATCAACTCAATCAGAGAGCAGAGACAGAGGCAGCGGAGGAGGAGCGGCGGCAGAAGTCTCAACTCTCGATAGACAATCGCGCCAAGCTAGCCCGCGACGCCGCCGCTGGACGCCAGCGCAACGCCTTCGCCGAACGTGAGAAGCTGAATACCAAGGTGCTCACCGACCACGAGGCATCCATCGACGCCGACAACCGCGTGACCCGCATGGTCGCCGACATGAACGACGCCGAGAACGCGGAACGTGAGCCCAAGAAGTACTCTGATGGCGCGGGCGCGTTCGACATGGATATGCTCAGCCAGCACATCGCACTTACGTTCGGCGCTATCAAAGGCGGCTCCCGCTCGATGGCTATGATTCAGGAACATAAGAACGCAGTAGCGCTGATGGAGCGTGTGCAACGGGCGTATCAGTCTGGCGCGCATGGATCGCAACTCAGCCCAGAGCAGCGTCGCAACTTCCTCAAGCTGGGCCGGATCGCGCAACAGGCTGCCTATGACAAATACAACGCCTTGAAGTCCGACGTGCAGTCAGGCGCGGTCGGCGTCCCTGATCCACAGCAATACGATATCCAGCCGGAAGCGTCGCCGGAGCCACAATAGATGCCACCACAGACACAAGCCGTCGATGATCGCGTCCGACTCAAGGGACCGGATGGGAAGTTCTATACCATCCCGTCGCACCAGTCCGGCGCGTTCCTGCGGACCCATCCTGATTACGACGTAGCAGGCGCGGCAGACACTTCCCACTCCGACCAAGCCGGTAAGTCTACCTTAGCTCTATCTACCGGCATCGACCCCTCGAAGATGGGCGTAGCCAAGTGGATGGGAGGGGAACTCGCGGGCGGCGCGGGCGACGCGCTAAAGTCCGTGTATCAGATGGGCAAGCCACCAGAGGGTATGGGCGAGGAAGTCCTGAACGCCCTCGGCCCCGGCACAGTCCCCATCAAGCGCATGGTGCAGGGGACGCTAGAGTCATTGAAGGATATCGGGAAGGTACCCAGCGCGATCAGCGATCTCTACCATAGTGGGTATGGTAAGGAGGCCATAGCGATGCAGGTGCCGCGCACAATGAGCAACCTGCTCACATTTGGCAAGCTAGGGAAGATGATAGGCGGTCGTGCGGCACAAGGGACGCCACGCGAAATCGAGGCCAACCCGACCAAGCCAGGGTCGATCATGGGCGCAGAGACGCGTGGGAAGACGCTGCTGGATCGCGTGGACGCCGCCGCGCAGGACATCCCAGTCGATCATACCGCTGCGTATAAGTGGGCCAAGAAGGCGGAGGAACTCGGCAAGCACGGATTCACGGTGCCGAAGCCGGTGACCGACTTTATCGCCATGATCGAGTCGAAGATGAAGCCGGGAGTAGAGCCTGTCGAGGGTCAGCCGGGAGCGTCCATCGACCGTGGCGCGGAGCTGAATCCGCTGACGTATCAATCCGCCCGCAACTTCGAGCAATCCCTCGGTGCGAAGATTCCGTGGGATCTCGATCCTGGTGGCAAGATGGGCGGCCTGATGAAGAAGATGCGCTCGGCGATAGGCGACGACACCGCGAAGGCGTTAAAGCCACACGGCCTCGACGCCACCTACCTCCGCGGCAAGGCGGAGATGGCGAAGACGTATCAGTCCGGGAAGACGATGCGCGCGGTCGGGAAGGCTGGCGGACGGCTGCTCGGCTACGGTGCGGGGACGGAGGTCGGGCATCCTCTCATCTTAGGGTCGGCGGGTGGGCATGCGGGTGAAGCCGCGGGCGGAGCGCTGTCGAAGGCACTAGCGTCAGCGGGGAAGAATCGAGAGGTAGCGCCAGTGCGATCCTCTACTCCCACCGCCGTCGATCCCATAGAGTGGCTACGCAAGACCAAGGAATCGCAAAAGCCAGGACAGAATATGGTCCCTGTGGAGCGCCGCGCCAGTACGCAGATGGTAGCCGAAGAGAGGCGCAAGATAGGCGACAGGATTACACAACGTGGAGTCCAGAAGGCAGCAACTGGGAAGGGAGATCCCGAGGCCCAGCGCCTTCGCGATACCGCTAATCCCGCCCGCGACACTGGCATCCTTGATCGCGTCCGCGCCCAGCATCCCGACTGGTCTCTCTCGAAGCAACTCATGGAAGCCGCCAAGCGAGCGCAGGAGACAGGACAATGACGATTACGATGATGAATAAAAGACTATGGCTACTGACACTCCTACTGCTGTCGTTGGCCATCCCTTGCGCCGCGCAGATCACACAAACTCTAGCGTCCGGCGGCGTCGGCGTATCCTGCAACGCGACCACGACCGCGACTAGCGTCAACCCCGGCCTTGCTGGTGGCTGCGTCTCCTTCAACCTACTGACTAGTGGTGGACAACTTCCTACCGTATTCACGTGGCAGGTCTCAACCACTGGCTCTCCCACTGGCCTTGCCATCAACCTCATGGGATCGCTAGACAATGTGACGTGGACACAAATAGACACTACTAGCATCGTTGGTGGTAGAAGTGTTAACTTAACAGCCTATCGTTTCATTGGTTGTGTTCCAGCTACGCTAAGTGGTGGTACGTCGCCTACTGTCAGTTGTCAGATCAGTGTATCTGGCGGGGGGCCGATTAATAGCGTTATCGTAGGCACAGTGGATTTATCGGCGCAGGCAGCAGCTATATCCAGCGCCAATCTCTATGCTGTACCTACGGGTGGAGCTGGATCATATCTAGTTACCTGCTACGTCGTACTGACTCAGGCCGCCACCTCTACTTCTACCTTACCTGTGTGTAACGTAAATTGGACCGACGCAGACACCGGAATAGCACAAACTGCAGTTCCGCTTACGCCCAGCGGCTTAACCGGAAACACGATAGGTCTGACCGGCACGAAAAGCGGTTGGCTCGGAACCCAGATCGTGCAAGCAGCAGCAGGCACCACTATCACAATTTCTACCACTAACTATGCTAGTTCTGGAGTTACTCCCATGCAGTACGCCTTACACGCTAAGGCGGCTGTACCGTTTGGGACGCAGAACGGTGTGCTAGGGAACACTGGCCTCAATCCCCCTCTTACGTTTGGTGGAAATACGAATATAGGTTATAACACTTTACAATCGACTCCACAATTCTACGCCGAAAACACCAACGCAGGCATAGCGGGTGGGACGCGAGGGCCGTTTACATGGCCCTATTATTTCTCGACTTACCTTACAGCTAGTTCTACGTCCGCGATTGAGCTTTTCGACATAGCGGGTCAGGTCGTAGTTCAACCAGCCTCGATAGCTGCCTATACGAGTGAACTATCCGGCATACACGGAGAATGCGATCACAATGGATCTGGATTGGTAGCGCTCTGCATTGGAAGCTCTGGGGAGGCTTATGCACTCGGCTCGGTTAGTCCTGCGACCGTGTTGGCTGGGATCACAGGCGAGGCTGGAACACTTAACGCCGGGACTGGAGCAGTAGGTACGATCAACGGCGGCCTGTTCGTCATTACGACATTCGGGAGCAACACAGCCACGAACGGCTACGGATTGCATGTCTACAGTCCGCAACTTGCGGGCACAGTCTCTCACTACGCCGGATTGCAGATTGACGATCCAACTCCAGGCGGCGCGGCGAATCCAGCTCCTTTGGCGATCAGCGTGGCGGCTGGAAACTCCAACCTAGGGGCAGGCACGGTTACGCTAGGGAAAGAAATCACCAACACCAATTGCGCGGTTAACTCTGTATCCCCGGCGGCCTGTAGTGCAGCCGCATCCGGAGCAGTAGTTGTTCCTACCACAACTACTACTTACACGGTCAACACTTCGGCGGCAGTGACGGGCAGTCGAATCTTCTTACAGCCGATAAGTTTTGCGAGCAATTTGCCGAGTGCTCCGACCTGCGTAGCTCCAGCGGTGACTTCGGCGGTCACGATTTCGGCGATTTCCACCGGAGTCAGTTTTACTTTTTCTCTGCCATCCACTTCCGGGCAGACGTGTTGGGAATACTGGATCGTGGATTAGCCATGAAACTATACCGCATTGCCTCCATCTTCGTGTTGCTGGCTATAACTTCCATCGCCGCACAGCAACCTCCCCCCACGACCGTCGTGACCGCTACCATCCAAGACTCGACTCCCACGACCTACGCCAACTGCCAGTGGTCGGTAATATTCGTGCCGCAAGGCCCTCCTGGCGCTGGCCCCTACTCCCCAGACGCGCTGCTCCAAGGCCAGCAAGGCACCTGTGACGCCTTCGGCAAGTTCACGGTTAACCTCGCGGATAACATCAACACAGTGTCGCCAGGGCCATCGAAGTGGGCATTCTCGATCTGCTCGGCGGTAGGATACCTCGCGGGGCCGTACTGCAAGAACAATATCCTGATCACGATCACCGGAGTGACGCAGGATATATCATCCATCGTCGATCCCTTGATGCCGCTATTACCCATCGTTGGTGGTGTCAGTGGGCTACATGATCCAGGCTCTAGTGGGATCGTAAAGCGAACAACGCTCAATGTGACTGTGCCTACGATTGCGTCGGACGTGGTTGGGCTATTTGGCTCATGCTCCGGGACACAGTATCTAGGCGCTGATGGAGCGTGTCACACATCCTCTAGCTTACCTACCGGAGTAGCCGCAGGATCAGTCTGCGCTTCTAACGGTATCGGAGTTCCTTGTGTATATCAACTCAAGCCAGTGATTGAGGCAAGAGACATTTCGGGAGTGGATTGCACAGGAGCTACCGACTCTTCTACGGCGCTAAACACCTTGACGGTAATTGACGGGATAACCGGGAAAACGCTTAGCTTTAAGAATTGCCCGAGCATTCGCCTCACCTCCCAGTGGCTAATCAAGGGGCAGCAATTTACCGAGGTTGATTTCGGTGGAACGTTTGGACAAGGTGGACAATCCGGCAGTCCTATTCAAGGCGGAACTAGGGTATTCGGATGTGGCGGAACAGCGGACGGTTTAATTCGTATCGACGATACCGGATTCTCTTACTTTCATGGAGGAACGTTTGCCGCCAAGGGTGATGGTTGTGCCTCCAGTTTTATCGGCGACATCCGTGTTACTAATAGCGCAAGTGGTGGGTACACTCCATCTAGGAATACATTTTCGTCAATGGATATGTACAGTGCCTATAACGCGGTCTCCCCTCCAGCGAATTTCTACGGACTTAAGATCGATGGTGGACCTAATCAAGAAGGCTATGCCATCCATCACGTTCAGGTCTATTGCCAGCAAGCCACAGGCAGCATTGGAATTTGGGTCAACGATCTGACTGCCGACTCCACTGACATAGACGAGGAAAGTCACATTACCACTTGCTACCGTGGAATCGAGGTTGATCAAGGAACGGTTAGGGTTTCACACTCTCATATTGGAGGAAACGGTAGTTTCTCTCAATTCGGATCCGGGGGGGCAAACTTCTTCGAGGGTTCAACCGGAAACGGTTGCTTTGCTGAGATTTCTTATGTCATCGCGGCAGAAACGTCGGGGGCGTTCCTAGGAGATAGCGCAACCTCCGGCGCTCAAGCGTGTTGGCGCAGCATTCATAATAACCAAATAGGATTCCCTCAGATTGACTCTGCCGTCTACCCCATCAATGCAATGGGCGGGGCATATCTTATGTGGGGCAACGACTTCGGCAATGGCGGGATTGCAGTAGCAATCCACAACAACACTCTCTTAGGAGACGACACGAACGGGACAAACGGCCCTGCTGCGTCCGTTTATGATCTCGGCGGCAATCAACTCAGTGACAGCGGGAATGTCGGAAGTTTCCTGCTCACCTATCAGGCATTTGCGCGGAATATGACCTTTCTGGGTCCGACAGGTCCAGTCGCTAATAGTGCCCCAGCGGCAGGTACCAGCAGCGATTGGGCGCTACTACCCAACGGAGGCGCAAGTGGGGGATCTGTATCCTATCCATCATCTCGACTCATCTTTGTCAGGTCGTTGTCAAATGCAACTCCCGCTTTCGATCAATTCGCATTTAAGAGCGTTGGCAAAGTCACGGACTCAAGCAGTACGCTTGCCTTGACCTATAAAACTCCCAATGGATTTACGATTACCCCCACGCTGGGAATTCAACCCTCCGTTTCCGGCCTGACGTTTTCGCAGGTCACCGCCCCCGCCTTTTCTGGAGTGGGTTCATCGGTAACCAATGTCGGCACGGCTGGGTCAACTACCTACACTTACGTTCTGGTTGCTGAAGGCGGATGCGGACATTCGGCGGCTTCAACCACAGGCACAACGAATCTAGGCAATGCCAGTCCAAATGGAACGAATCACCCCCAAGTCCACATTGATCCAACTGGTGGCGCTTGGGGGATTGACGTGTATCGCACAGTTGGCGGAGCGACGCAGGGGAAGATCGGAACAGCTCTAGCAACTGATCAAGGCGGCGGGGGTACATCGTTCTTGACCTTCGACGACACTGGCCTTGCGGGAGACGGAAACACGGCCCCTGTGACCAATACTAGCGGCTGTCTCATCATTCCTGGTGCGTCAGCAGGGAGCTATGTCAAGGCCGACGGCACAGGATTCGGCACACCGAGCGGCGGCACCCCTGGAGGTTCTACTACCCAGATACAATACAACGATGGGGGATCATTTGCGGGTGACGCATTTCATGTCTGGAACAAAGCTACCGGCTCGACCGTACAACTACCCGCACGTAGCTTGACTATAGGGCCGACGACTAACGTTAATTATTATGGCACGATTCAATCCCCTGCCTTGATTTATTCCGAGAACACCAACACCGACACAGTAGGAGGTTCGAGCGGCCCGTTCACACTGCCTTATAACTTTTCCACTTACTTAGGCCAACCGTCTGTAGATTCTGCGGTAGAGGATTTCAACGTTAACGCGAACATCGCAATTCTTCCTGCCTCGACTCATAACTATACGAGCGAATTAGCCGGACTACACGCGGAATGCGATCACAATGGATCGGGAACTGTTGCTGATTGCATAGGAGCGGCTAGTGAGGCTTACAACTTAGGAAACGGCACCGTAAGCATTATGAGCGGTTCGACCTCCGACACTGGAACGCTCAACCCTGGAAACACTGGTGCTATCACTACCCTGAATGGCTATTGGCCAATTCTATACAACAAGGGAGGGGGTACGGTCAGTAACGCCTATGCCATACACATCGGGTCTCCGAGTGGAAACATTGGTGTTTTTAGCACTTATGCCGCCTTACAAATCGACAGCGTGGGACTCGACGTAACCCACAACCCTAACCCACTGGCGATTTCTGTCACCGACGGCAACAGTAATTTGGGTACGGGTACGGTCACCGTAACCAATCTTACTTCAACAGGAGCTATCCGTACCCCTTCTGGATCGACCGGGGCCTTACCAATAAGAATCGGTGGAGGCACCAACGGATTTTACTCGGGCGGCACAAACGTTATTACCACAGTCAGCGGTGTTGATGTACTCACCAGCGATTTAGCGTTCGGAACAACCTCAGTGGACGGAAGCGGCATTGGTTTCTCGAATGGTGCAGCAGCGGCGCGCGACTTATCGCTGACTAGAGATGCGGCGGGCGTGCTGGACGTGGGCACAGGCGCTCTTGGCAGTAAAGCCGGAACTATTAAGACAGCAAATATAATCCTGACTGGAACACTAACAGGCCCCAATGGGATATATTCAGGACAATATAGTTGCGTCAACGTCACCCCAGTCACGGTCTCAGCGAACGTTGCCACGGATCAATTATTGATGGCCTGCACCATTCCAGGCGGGGCACTGAACAGTCTCAATCGCGTACTGCGAATCAAAGCGGATGGGATTTACTCCACGCCCGCGCTCTCTACTTCCCAGATGACGATGAGCGCAAAACTCTGCACGGTATCGGGATGTGGAAGCGGGACTGTCATCACACTAGCGGCTATTCAGTCAGGAGCGCTCGGTAGCCTAGCTGTTACCAACAATGCGATCCAGTTGTCACTCAATTCCGGCACACAAACCGCAGGCGCGAGTTCCAAGTACGAGGCCCACGGCTCTCTGTTGATTGATCTGGGCGCGGCTACGACTGCCGCCGACTCCGTATACGCCGACACCAATACGGCGGTATCCAGCGCGATTGATTCGACAGTGCAATTATTCCTGCAAATCACCGGGGCATTCTCTTCCGCTAGCGCCTCGAACTCGATGACGGAGAGAATGCTGACAGTGGATTCGGTAAACTGAGAGGGGGTAGCTAATGTGGCAATACATCCAGTCGCATCATCCGATGTGGTGGGGCGTGGGAGCCATGTGGCTGCTATCGAACGCTATCGGCGCGCTTCCGACTCCCCGTGACGGCAGTAGCGCACTATATACGTGGTTCTTTCAGTTCACCCAACCCATCGGCGCTGGACTCCCTCGGCTGCTGGCTATATTCTGGCCTAGCATGCTGACCTCACTCACCGGGCAGGTGTCGAAGACTACTGTGCCCCCCAACCCGCCATCTACAGCCGCACAGGAGGCTAAATAACATGCTACAAATCATGTTCGTGATTATCGTCGTAGGAGTCGTGCTCTGGTTAGCTACGACCTACATTCCGATGGATGCGACCATCAAGCGGATACTCGTCGCCGTGGTCATCATCTGCCTAGTATTATGGTTATTGCAGATGTTCGGCGTGTTGGCGCTGGTCAATACGCCGGTACCACGGATTCGCAACTGAGGCCCTGAGATGACCATCGCTCCCATTTTCGCATGCAAACTGGTAGCCGCGCTTAATATCGCGCTGGCTACCGGCGTACTGATCGCCGCTGGCTGGGGACTCACCAGCACCACGACGCCGGAGGTGATCGCACTGACTACCGCCGCGCTAGTCGCGTGGAACACCTGGAAGCAGTCGAGGATGAACAAGACAGTGGATAAGGTACACACCCTGACCAACAGCGCGATGGGCAAGCAACTACTCGACAAGGTTGACCTGCTAAAGGCGATGTCGGTGCTGGCACATGCAGCAACTACGCCTGGAAACGATGCCGCCAAGGCTGCCGCCGACGCCATCGACAAGCGTGTGGAGTCAGCCATAGACGAGTACACAAAGCACGAGTTGAAGCAGGCGAAGGTGGATGCGTCGTGAGTTGGGCCTATGAGATATCGACCGGACGTATGTACTACGACGACGGATCGCTATTGGCTACAGGCTATAGCGGTCAGCCACCACACGTCAACGATCTCGCGGCGGTTGGTGAGCGTGGGATAGGCCCGATCCCGCCCGGATCGTGGCAACTCACCGGAGTCGAGGATAGCCCTCGGACTGGGCCGTTCACGATCATCCTGACGCCGGACGCGGCTACTATGCTGAGCGTGCTAGCGCTGGGCCGCGATCCTAACACATTACGCATACACGGAGAGAGGGAGACGCCGCCGCCAGGGTACGCGTCGGATGGGTGTGTGGTGCTTCCGCACGAGATTCGTAAGAAGATATGGGACTCGGGGGATCACTACTTGGATACAATCGCTACACTAGAGGAGGAACCATCATGAAGAATATCGCAACACGTTTGTGGCAGTCCGGTCTGGTCGCTATCCTGTGCGCGGCTGCGGCAATCACGCCGATTGCCGTCACCACGTCCTGCACCAAGGCGCAGGTTATCACGGTCATCAGCGACATCACGAAGTTCGATCCTGTGATCCTGAATGTGCTCCAACTGGCCTGTGCGTTCACGCCATCGGCAGCGCTGTGTGCTACCGCAGGACCGGCGCTGGCTACCGCACTCGCGGACCTCAACTCCACCCTGGCCACGTATCAGGCGCAGGTATCCGCTGGTGGAGCAACGGTCTCCGCGTGGAACCTGTTAGACGCCGCGTTCAAGGTGTTCGAGAGTCAGACGGCGGCGATCTTCGACCTGTTCAGGATCAGCGGCGCGGCAGCGCAGGCTGAGGCGAACGCGGTGGCGCTGTCCGCTGAGACTCTGTTGAGCGTCATCGAGGCGCTGTTCCCAGCCGCTCCCGCTGCGGCTATCGCACAGAGTCCCGCGGCGATGTCTGAGGCTAGGACGGCGCATACCAAGTTCCGGGCCAGCCTACCGCCGAGTGGAGTCGTGTTCTTCAACCTGAGCGCGTGGCAACGGGATTTCAATAAGAAGGTGAGCGCGGCTCAGAAGAAGAATCCCACGGTCAAGCTGGCGCAGGTGAAGGTAGTGTAATGCGGATCGTAGAGTTCCACGATCATATGAATCCGACGCAGGTGGTCCCGGTGGACGCGGATAGCATCACCGGGATCGCCCCGTTCGGGTCGGGATCTGCGGTTACGGCTGGCATGACTACCTACGGCGTACACGAGACGCCTACAGAAGCCGAGGCGTTATGGCGTGGCTGACCATCCGATTCATCAATGAGCCGGGGATTATCTCGCGGCTGATTACGTGGACCACGGACTCGCTGTTCTGTCACACCGAGGGACTCGGCAGGGACGGACAGTCGTGGGTCGGCGCTCACGCAGGCACGGGAGTCCAGTCTCGACCACATGATTGGTGCAAGCCGACGTTCGAGCGCCGGTACTCCATCCCAGTAACCAACGAGCAATATGAGGCCGCAATGCGCTTCATGGACTCAAAGATCGGCTGCCCCTACGACTACGAGGATATCGTAGGGCTAGCCCTGCACAGCCGGATCGGTGTCTCGGATCACGAGATCATCTGCTCGGCGTTCATGCTGCTGTGGTTGCGGGCGGGCGGGCTGGAGCCGTTGAACGTGCTGCCCGACTGGGCCTATCTTGTCACGCCAGAGACGCTGCACCTGAGTCCTATATTCATTGGGAGGGGTATTACCCTCGATTAGGAGATTCAACCATGCCAATCCTTCGCAGCTACGGTCGCAAAATCCCAGCCCCGCTCCCTCCTCACCGGATGCTGAGCCGAGTCTCCCCTAATCTACCTCCCGTAGTCGATCTACGCGCCTTCTGTGGGACTATCAAGAACCAAGGCCAACTCGGATCCTGCACCGGACACGCCTTCGCATCCGCGATGGAGTGGATCTACCGTAAGTATCTCGGCAAGCAGCCCACGCTTAGCCCTCTCTACCTCTACGCCAAGGAGTTGCAAGCGGATGGCAACTTCCCCAGCGACGTAGGGTCTACCGGAGTCACCGGGTCGAACGTTACTATCGCCAACGGATGTTGCGAGGACTCACTCTACCCCGATTCCAGTCAGATCATCCAGAAGCCCACACCAGCGATGGATACGAACGCGGCTCAGTATCGGCTAGGCGCGTATCACGGATTGACGAGTTCCGACGTGGCGCATTCCGTAATCGCTGATCCCGTGCCATGGCCGGTGGCGATTGGGTTCACGGTCTTCGATTCCTTCGAGAGCGATGCCGTAGCGTCGAGTGGCGTATATAATCCTAACCCGAGCAGCGAGCAGCCGGTGGGAGGGCACGAAGTATTGATCGTAGGATGCGATTTGGCTACGACGCCTACGATCCGCCCACAGGGGAGCGTGCCGTCGTTCCTTGTTCAAAATTCCTGGGGCGAGGATTGGGGACTTGGGGGGTATGTGTGGATGGCGCAGTCAGTGCTCGACGATCCACAGACGGACCTAAAGATCGTGCATTCGGGAGGGCCGTGGAAGTAGCGTCGGCGTCGTGCCACTCCAGGAGTTGACGCACGCGAGCGTTACGCCCCCGCAACGAGTGGCGTATCCGCCACCTGTGCCATAGTCTTAGCAATCGGAACCTCATCCATCGAACTCCAGTCACGCCCAGCGTTGCATTCCGCGTCGAGCCACAGCCCGTCCGGCGCTATCGTGGGATGTCGCAGCACCGCCGATGGTCGGACGAGGAGTGGATATACCTCACGCACGTGCTCGTCAAGTAAGGTTGCTGGGAAGTGGAAGACGAGAGAATCGTGTACGTTGTTGCACAGCCCATAGCGCTTGTTGAGACCAGCTCTCTCCAGTAGCTTAATATGCTCTCGGATGTAACCAAACGCAATATTAGAAAGGTGATAGGAGATGGCTTCTTCCGCCTGATCCCCATGCGAGTAAGCAGCCTTTTTATAATCCCACCGGAATACCTCATAGAACCTCCGCATGTGGCCGTATTCAGTACGCTGGAATTGTTGGTCGTGTGCGCGCTGCTGCACCGTCTTGTGCCACTCGAAGACGCGTGGGAACAACGCTTCGACGACATCGAGGAACGACTGTGCCTCCTTGACTCCGCTGAAATCCTCCATGTGCTTCTCGTAGAGGCCGCGCGCCTTCAGCCCGTTGCCGATGCCGAGGATAGCGTGCTTCATACGAGCGTCGCGGATGTGCTTCCACTCGGGATTGGACTTCAGCCATTGACACTTGGTGCGGATGTAGGCGTCGTCGTGGTCTCGGAGGAGTTCAAGAGCGTGCCACAGTCCGAGCTTGTGTCCGGTAACAATGGAATGCATGTCAATGCGGGCGCAACGGATATAATTAGCATCCTCAGCCAGAAATCCCAGCGTGAGAACGTGGCACGACTTGTAGTCCCATTCGGTGAGGACATATCCCTCCTTAGCGGCGATCATACGCCGGACGGCCTTGGCTAGACGGCCATGCTTCAAAAAATTCTGAATGTTTGGATTTCGGGACGATAGCTGGCCTATGCCTGTATCAAAGGTGAACGTCGTGTGCACGAATCCATCATCGTGGGGCTTAAATCCCTCAATGTATGTCCCGCGCGCCTTACCCAACTCCCGATACTCGATCACCTTGAGGTAGAAGTCGTCGCCGGTGCGATGCGCGAGGCGGACTAACTCTTTCTTCCCCGTCGTGTCTTTGTCGTTGCCATCAGCGTTCTGCTCACGGGACTTAGGGACTTTGTGTCCCTTGACCTTCATGTACCGGATGAGTTGCTTCCCGGAGTTCGGGAGGAAGGGTTCCAGCCGACACCATCGAGATACGCTGGTATCACAAGGATTACCATCACCACCAATGCCAGCAACCACAAAATCGTGGCGCACGAGACCACCAGTATCCACTGGATCGCGCTTGTAACCAAGTTTAGGATGTATTGAACGTGCTTCATCGGGGAACCTCCTGTCGAGATTGTTGCCCAGCTCCTGTTGCGCCAGGTCGAACTCGCCGTCCAGCTTCAGCCGCTCAGCGTCGTCCACGGGGAGTCCACGGCGCTCCATCGCGGCCAGGATCGGCCTCACCTGTTGCACCTGGCCGACATACCCACCGACGCAATCCCCCTGCGCGTCATACGGAGAGTCGTAGATTCCGTCCTTCTTGAGCGCTCCGAGCAGGAACTCATAGAGGCGTAGCGTAGCGTCCACGTCTACGCAACCATAGAACTCCAGGTTCGTCGCGGCGAGATGCTTCCATGGGAACGGGAACTGCACGAACTGCGCTGCGAACTGGAGATGGGCGGGGAGGTCCGGCTGCCAGTGGTGGAACATCTGGAGGGTGTCGTGGATCACTCCTCGCGGCGTGAGGTCCAGTCCCTCGCGGAGGCCGCAGGCTTCGAGGACTTTGTTGTCGAAGAGCCAGAGGTTGTGGCCGCACTTGACGTTGGGGGTACGCAGAATTCGTCCAGCAAGTTCTCGATACCTGCCCTCCCATGGGAAAGCAATACCACCACCTGCGCCAGTTGAGAATTGAACGAGGCGTATTCGAGTGTCGGTAAATCCATCTCTAGCATCTTCATCGAGGCTTGCGCTCTCGAAAGTCTCAATATCGTAGCTGACAACGTATCCTGATCCCGCCTCAATTCGTTGTGTGTATTGTTCAGCCTCGTCAAGGCTAGGATGTAGCGAGTATCTGAGGGATCCATACGTCTCACTCCTTTCAGGGTCGATGCCCCATATCCATTCGTGGTCCTTGCCCGCAGCGACGTTGACGGCGCGTTGTAGATGGCGAGCGAATATCCCTTGTAGGTGAGCCGCGCCACGCCTGATAAAACTTGGGTGGAACGCTGGTATCACAGGGATTGCGTTCTGTGCTGGTGCATTCTGGGTCCCGCTGATCCCACTACCACCGCACATGAAGCAATCGGGCCGCGCCGCGCCCGTCATCACACAGTCAGACTCGGTACATGGCTCCGGTACTTGCTGATAGGTCGGAAGGACATAGCCGCAAAGGTGAGATACGCCTCTAGCCTCCCCTGCCTCGCCGGTCAGCTCCCGTGTCGCCGTATCTCCTAGCGCCAGGATCGCTCGCGGTCGCCGGTCGCGGATCGCGGCATCGAGGTTCGGGCGGCAATGATTGAGCGCAGAGAACTCCCACGGCGCGCCGGACAGCCAGTTGCGGGCGGGACGACAACGGAGGGTATTGGTGAGGGAGAACTGGGCGCGGGAGTAGCCCATCCGTTTGAACGTGCGTTCGAGGAGGGAACCAGCGGGCGCGTACTCAACAAGCGGACGCTGTTCTCTTGCTTCCTGTTCTCCTGAAGCCTCTGCGACTATCATTACACCCAACGAACCAGTTCCAGTTACGGCTGAGAAATCTGATCCATGGTTGTAGCAAGCGCAGCCTTCACACGATTTTGGTTTCGACCTTGCCACCGCTTCTCCTCTGCCTTTATGACGTGAAACCCCTTTAATGCTTTCGTGATTGCCATCTTCTGGTGGGAGGATATCTGGCCGCCCACACAATTAAGTGGACGGTTTTGTAGAACTATAACTGCAGCTCGTGCCTTAGCTCGCTTGACGATCAACCACGGAAGCATACGCCATAGCGCCCAAAAAGCATTCTTGCTTTCTCCACACTTCCACGCGTAACAGACTTGAACGTTGTTCTTACCCACAGCCTTCTTGATGATGTTTCCGCCGTATGCCTTGACTAGTAACTCTAGCGGCCCTCGACACACTTGAGTAGCACCTACTTCTACATACACCGCCCAAGGTCGACGCGGATCGCGACGCATAGATATGTGTCCCTCGCCGTCAAAGAAGCCCGCCAAGTATGCATCTAAATCTTGTTTAGCGCGAATGCCTGCGCTAGTTCTGGTTGCGAACAGCCCGTCTTGATATTCCTTCTTGGTCATGGCTGTATTATACCCAACATACTGCCCGCCTGTCCACGGTCCCGTGAGAGTAACAGCCATCACAGGATGAGGGTTTGGCCCTCATAGCCACGGCCTGACACGAGGATCTATGTTGCATTGACGAATGAACCGTTCTCGTTGCCCCACCATGCGTAAGCCTTGTAGGGTTCTAGCCCTAGACATTGCGACGTAGCACATCGCCGGCTGGCCTGCGAAATGATCACGACAATCAAATTGCACACGATCCAAACTTAGTCCTTGGCTGCGATGCACGGTAGACGCATACGCCAGCCGTATAGGCCACATCTCCACCTGTCCCTCTACGAACCGCTTCTTGTCCGGCATCCAGTGCGGTCGCGGGAGCCACTCGCCGTGCCCCATCGTCTTGTCCCACGAGGCAGGCTTGTCCTTAGGTCCAACGTCTCTACGTATCTTATATACGTCTACCGTCACACCGTTACGCACTAACTCAACGCCCAACGTACCGCCGAGCCACGATACAATATGACCGCAATCTCCGTTGGCGTAAAGCATGTCGCCTTCGTCGTCGTATGCGTTCGCGAGCAGCATCACATACGCACCGACCTTTAGCGTCACTCGATCCGGCACCTGCTTCCACTCGCCGCGCTGCTTGCCCCATCGGCGATTCAAGAGAGTAAAGGTCGCGCCAGGGAGACGGTCTAGGGCCATCCCGTTATACCGATCCACTTGGTCATTTTTACTTACGATAGTGGTACCATCGAAATTAGTATCCAAGTAGGAATGCCATTCAAGGCCCTGCTGTGACAATAACTCGGCGGCACCACTGCCGTCTCCAGATCGCGTCATGTTCAACGCATCCAAGAACGATCCCGCGCCTTGTCTCCACACCTTCGTCAGGCGCGTCGTCGCGGCCTCGAAGCGCCACCACTCGTCCGACTCGAAGGCCCACTTGGCGCGAACGGGAGGGAGTTGCGCGAAGTCTCCGACAAGTGTGAGTCCCAGAGGCGGGGCGTGCTTCGGCGACAGCCAGGAGTTACATTCCAGCGCCGCGCGGACCAGTATCCCGAGTTGGTCGCCGTCCATCATCGACACTTCGTCGATCACGATGCGGCGGTAGTCCTCGCGGATCTCTTTCAGCCGACGGACGAGGGAGCCGTTGAGATAGGCGTCGCGGAGGGAATCCGTGTCGAAAAACTTGAGCAGGGAGTTAAGAGTAGTCGTACCGAGGTTGACCGCAGCGATCCCGGTTGTGGCGGCTAGGATTCCGTCGGAGGGGTCCGCGGCGATACGCTCGCGCCAGTACCATGTCTTCCCCGAACCTGCAACCCCGCAGGTAAACTCACAAGGGATAGTAGGTTCGGCTGCCGCTGCGCTTTGCGTTTCGTCGCCCAGTGCATCCACTGATGTGCCAGCACCTGCTTCGACTTCCTCCGTTGCCTCCACTTCCGGTTCGCTCTGTTCTTGCATATCCGACATCGCCATGCTCTCCTGGAGTCCCACACGGTGGTGAACTCGGTTAGTTTATGTCCGTGGAAGCATCGCGTAGGGACGACGATGGGAGCACGGCGGCCCATATCATACGTACCTGTCCTTAATATCTCGTAGGTAGAATAGTTGCTTCGTCGTACAGTAGTCACAGTCGGTCATCGACTCAATAAAGTCTTTCTCACGTGGCGACATCTCATCGCTGAACTCTTCCAACATGCGACAAATGTCGCGTGCTTCCATGCAGCGTGAGTTCTCATCACCACCAGACTCGCGAGTTAGGGGATGGTAGGTCATTATTCAAAATCCCTCATTTTTCCACGCCGCGCCACACGCCTGACACTCTATACGGTCACCCTTGACGATCAGCGTATGGCCGGTGAGGCGGGCGCAGCGGCCCTCCTTGCTTGCCTGCGACAGGTTACGCTGAGTCGTCCACGTCAGCGCTGGGAGCTTGCGGTACTTGGCTAGTGTAGCTACTGCAGTAGATGTAGACATCGACGTTACACTCCTTCAGTAGATGTGGGCGGGCGTCGGTTCATCCCGCCCCTGTGGTACCACACTCTAAGCAGGCTTCTTCTGCGTCGTTCCCGTCCCACGCGTCGGCTGCGCTTCCTTCAGCGAGAACGGAGCCACCAGCCGAGCCTGCGCCCGCACCATCTGCCCGCATCCCGTACACTTGACCATCGGGTCGTGTACCCCCGGAACCTTGGTCGTAGGAAAGCGGTGCATACCTTGCAGGAACGGTCGCGGAGCGCGGTCGCCCTTCTTCTTCGCTACCTCCTGGCAGTGCTGGCACTCCGCCGACCAAGCCGTCTCCCATATGAGTTCCGGCTCCGAGGCCAACGTAGCCAGCAGGGCGTCCATGTAGGTCTTCTGGTTGCCGCTAGCCGGAACCTTGCCGCCCAGCTTGCCGGTGATCGTAGCCGCCTGCGACGTGCCCTTGCGAGCGTCCACCAGAGTCTTAACCCAGTAGTCGGTCAGCCGGACGCCATCGAACTCGCCCGAATGGTCGATGATCGAGTATTCGATATTGGTGGCGAAGAAGGGCGCTCCGTTGGCCATCTTGGCGCGCGAGAAGACGGCGTAGCGTTGGGGCTGGCCCTTGTCGTCCTTGATATCCACCTGCTTGGCCTTGGCGCGCCATTTGCCGTCGGGGAGCGGCGGCAGGACCGCATACGCATCCGCGTCGGGATTCACGGTGATGACTTCCGAGGTGAGTCGAGGGTCGTTGGGGTCGATTAGCTGTTGCGGCTCGCCGGGTGAGGGCTGAGCGTCAACAGGTGCAGCAGCGTCGTGCTCATACGTGACTACTCCGAATTCTCCAGCCATGATATTCTCCTTTTTATTTTGTTGCGGTTAACTCTGTGGGTGTGGGCGCTGTCACCCTGCCGCGTCCAAGTTTGGAGTCGGCACGTTCACGCCATCCTTTAAGGCTCTCGTTGCTCCCCGACTCCACTGCCAGCTTATCCAGATTCCGCAGGTAGTCGTCGAATCCGTGGTCCGGCGTCGGCACGAAGAATCCGTCCGGGTAGATCTTGTCGAGCTTGGCGACCGCGCCATGCGTCACGCGCGGCTTCGCGGGGTAGACGATCCCGGTGACCGGATCGCGGTGCTTCTTGAAGTAGTAGCGGCATACCGTGTCGATGGTCGATACGACTTCCATCTCTCCCGGCTTACCACCCATCTTCTGCATCTGCGTCGTGCGCTCCACCTGGTAGTCCTGCGCGTGGATGCAATCGCCGATCCATGTCGGGATGAGGGCCGAGATGGCCTTCCCTGGAGCTGAGACGCCGCCGACCGTCTGCCGGTCGCCGTCCTCCGTCTTTTTGTCGTGGCCTGTGAGAAGGAAGTATTCCACAGGGAGCGAGCCGAAGTTCATGATAAGGCCGTAGAGCTGGTTTTGGCAGAAGGCGTAGTGCCCGCGTGAGTTCCCCGCGAAAGTCTCCTCCCGGACTTGACCGTCCACGCGAATCGGCATACGGAACGGAGAGGTGGCTTCCTCGCCGGTCTTCAGATTCTTGTCCGCGAGGTGACGCATTAGCATGGTGCCGATGGAGGTGACGCCTTCGACCGCGATACCGCCGACCTCGTTCCAGTTCACGGGGATGAAGTCTACTTGCGAGATGTCCGTTTGCTCCGGGTTCGACGGCCAATACCCCTGAGACACTTTGCGGAGGATAGGGAGCGGGATCACCGCCGTGTCACAGCGATAGGGGCGGATCATCCCCGCCTCGATCTCCTCCTGGCACGGTCCCCAGCCGCCGCCGTCGGCGCTGAACAGGAGCGTGGCCTTGCCGGTGCGCTCGGCGATGTAGCGCGCGAGGTGAGCGATGGCGGTCGTCTTGAATGTTCCAGTGTCACCGTACACGAGTCCTGAGCGCGCCATTACGCCACCGCCGGTGGGAACGCCGTCGCGGGCTGAGGCTTCGCGTTCGGCTTGGATGTGGCTCCTGCCGCCGCCGCCAGTTCCGCCTTCGTCCGGCGCTTACGGGGCGTCGTCGCGGATGCTTTGCGCTCCTTGGGTTGCGGGCGCTCGACTAAGAGATACTCGCCATATTGACCTACCACTACCCCGCCTTGGAGGTTGGTGGGGGAGGGTTCGAATAGGATTACTTTAACGTAGCGATTTCTGTGAGTTGCCATGATTAACTCTCTTTCTGTATGCGTTCCATTGTCTCCACGTCAGCCACTTGTGGAGATGTCTATCAAGATACGAATGCTCTAAGTATGTAGCAGGTGTAAGATGATTCAAGTTAATACACCAGTTATTGCCACACATGTGATGAAGGGCTATTCGCATCGGCAGACGACCATAAACACGCATCCACCGAAGTACCAGAGATGCAGTCACCTAACCACGTAATTGTTGCCTTACCATCCATGCCACTTGAGCACTCAGTGATCGACAGGCCAACTCGGCCATAGTCTTGATTTGACGCACGGTGGCCTTATCGAAGGCTACGTGAACCGTCTGTGTATTAACTTGTCCGTTCTTGTCTACCTTTGTCACGTTAGCTACCTTACTCTGCTTACACTACCTTGTCAAGATAATTCGTAGAATTATTTTCGTGGCTCACGACTTCTCCCCCCCCCCCCCCCCCCCCCCCCCCCCCCCCCTCCGGTCCCCCCCTCCCGCCCGCCGCTTCACCTCCGCCGCGGGCGGGAGTGTACCATGGCACCTACACTCACACCATCTGATT
>Ga0073928_10001076_pt1 | contig 54974 bp, 55 predicted proteins | sample PaiPotPPA55metaG_FD_76969 | JGI IMG/M metagenome (GOLD analysis project Ga0073928, IMG submission 76969) | Iron sulfur acid spring bacterial and archeal communities from Banff, Canada, to study Microbial Dark Matter (Phase II) - Paint Pots PPA... ... | reverse complement strand
GCTGCCGCCCTCGAGTCGATGGGCCATCGCGTCGAGCACATCGAGTGGGGATCGGAGGCGGTCGCCGCGGGCTACGGCGTCGTGCGGCGAGCGAGCATGGCGTCGTTCCCGGCCGACCCACAGCTGTTCGCTCAAGGCATCCGCAAGCTGGTCGAGCAGGGCCGCGCATTGTCGGCACTCGATTACTTCCAGGCGTTTGAACGCGCCACCGCGGCGGCCCATGCGGTTGTGTTGAAACCGCTGCTGGACGGCTTCGATTTCCTCCTCACCCCCACCCTGGGCCTGGTCCCCATGCCGATCGAAGAGGTGCCGCCTTTTCTGAGCGAGCCATACGGGCGCTACATCCAGTTCGTCCTGCCTGTCAGCTTTGCGCACACCCCGGCGATCTCCGTCCCGGCAGGTCTGCACGACGGGCTGCCGGTGGGTGTGCAGCTGGTCACCAGGTCGGGACAGGAGTGGCCATTGATGGCAATCGCCGAACAGCTCGAGGCGATGCCGGGCTTCGGCTTTCAGAGGCCTGGCCTCCCCACCTAGTGGGGAGGTGGCGCTGGCCTCCCCTGGGGAGGTGGTGCGAAGCGCCGGAGGGGAAGCGCCGGAGGGGCGGTGCCGTGAGAACTAACGCGGGAGAATGTTGAAGTGAAAGCTCAGAAAGTCGAAATGTTCGTCGTTCCCATGGCCGCACCGTCCGACACGTCCGGGCTGCAAAGGCTTGCGGACGAGGGCAAGATCAAGCCCGACACGCTGGTGGCGATCGCGGGCAAGACCGAGGGGACGGGGCAGCACGACGACTGGGGCCGCGTGTGGGCGGACGTAGCGCTTCGCCAATGGACGGCGAAGTTTGTCGGGATACCGCTGGATGACGTGGCGAAGCAGGTCATCTTCGTGCTCTCGGGCGGATGCCCGGGCGTGATCACGCCGCACATCGCAGTCGTCACGCGAGAGTGGGTCGAGGTTCCGGAAACTGGCGCAGAGAAGCGACTTGTCGTGGGCCGAGCCGGCTCGGATCCGATGCCGCCCGAAGAGGTCGGCCGGATGGGCCAGATCCGAAAGGTTGCAGAGGCGACGCATCGGGCCATGGCGGATGCGGGCCTGACCGATCCCCGCGATATCCACCTCGTCATGGTGAAGGTGCCGGGACTGACGACCGCGAGCATCAAGGACGCCGAGACCAGGGGGAAGTCGGTGGTGTCGCACGACCTGACTTTCGGCCCCGAAGGAGCCGGGGTCTACGCAAACGATGCGGCGGCGCTTGGGGTGGCGATGGCGCTGGGCGAGGTGAAGGAATCGGCGCTTTCGGACGGCGTCGTGCGCCGCGACTGGAGCCTTTACTCGGAGGTCGCCATGACCTCTTCGGGCGGCGAGAAGCGCCACGGCGAAGTTCTTGTCTTCGGAAACTCGAGCGGCTCGCAAAGCTCGCTCGTCATCGGGCACGCGGTCACCCAGGACTTCATCGATGCAGAGGGTGTTCGCAACGCGCTTCGTTCAGCCGGGCTTCGTTTCACCGGCGGATTGCCCGACGAAGCCGACCTGTCACGCCTCGTCCACGTGTTCGCGAAGTCGGTCATCCCGGGTAGCGATCAGATTCGTGGCCAGAGGATCACGCTCCTCGATGACGTCGACGCCTACCAGATCGGAAAGGCCCTGGGCGGAATGCTCGTGGCGTCTGTGACCGGCCGCACGACGAACTATGTGAGCGGAGGAGAGCGCAACTCCCACCAGGGACCGCCCGGCGGCAACATCATTGCCGCGGTTGTCAGGACCGACTGACCAGCTCAAACAGCTTGAGCGGGGAGAGCGGCATCTCGGTGATCGGAACTCCAATCGCCTCCTCGATCGCGGAGGCGAGGACTGCGCCCACCGGGATCACGCCTGCTTCTCCCGCGCCCTTGATGCCCAGAGGGTTCAGCGGCGACGGTGTCTCGATGTGGTCGATCTCGATCGCCGGGATCTCGGTCGCATAGGGCATGAGGAACTCCATGAAGGACGCGTTCCGGAGCTGCCCCTCGTCGTCGTAGGCAAGGCGCTCGTAGAAGGCGCCGCCGATCCCCTGGGCGACACCGCCCTCGATCTGGCCTTCCACTACCAGGGGATTGATCAATCGACCGCAGTCGTGGACGACCACGTACTTCAGGATCTCGAGCCGGTAGGTCTTTGGGTCTACCCGCACATACGCCGCGTGGCAGCCCGCCGCCCACGCCGACCCGACCGGGCTGAAGTACCCGGTCGCCTCCAAACCAGGCTGCTCACCCTCGTGCAGCGGCGGTCCCGGCCGCGGCTTGGCTGCGAATTGGGTCGCTGCTTCCGTGCCGCCACCGAACGCATATCGCATCGGGTTGGAGAGCACTGCGACCGCCGCGAGCGGGATGCCGCGGTCGGGCGATCCCTTCACCTGTACTCTGCCGCCGGCAAGCTCCAGGTCGGCGGGATCCGCCTCCAGGTGCTCGGCGGCGATGTGCTTCGCCTTCTCCGCGACCATCCCCGCGGCTACCGCCATCGCATTGCCGGCCATGATGGCGGCGCGGGATGCGAACGTGCCTACGCCCCACTGGAATCTGCGCGTGTCGCCGCTCGACACCTCGACGTCGGAGACGTTCACTCCCAGCTGGTCGGCGACAATCTGCGCCCAGACGGTGGCGTGGCCCTGCCCCTGGTTCGGGATGCCTGTGGCCGCGACCACCTTGCCCGAGGCGAGCACCTGCACGTGCGCTCCCTCGTACGGCCCGACCCCCGTCCCCTCGACGTACGGGCTGAGGCCCATGCCGATGTGATCGCCTTCGGGTCGAGGGCCGAGCATCTCGAGCGCCCGTTCTACGAGCGCAGGGTAGTCACCGCTGTCATAGACGACCTGGTTTCCGTCCTGCCACACGACACCGACCTCGTACGGAAACTCGTCGGGCTGGATGAGGTTGCGGCGCCGCACCTCGGCGCGCTCGAGCCCGAGCTCGGCGGCGATCGCATCCAGTGTTCGCTCCATCACGAAGCAGGCCTGCGGGCGGCCGGCGCCGCGATAGGGGGATGTGGGCGTGGCGTTGGTGTACACATCGCGGAACCGCACTCGGTAGTTGGGCACGCGATACGGCCCTGGCACCTGGGCCGCGGTGATGATCGGCAGGATGATTCCGTAAGGGGTGTAGGCGCCGCCGTCGTGGATGAAGTCAACGTCGAGCGCCAGGAGGTTGCCCTGATCGTTGAAGCCCACCTCGACCTCGTGGACCTGGCCGCGTTCCTGGTTTGTGGCCGTGAAGTGCTCCTGCCGGTCCTCCGTCCACTTGACCGGCCGGCCGAGCTGCATCGCGGCGAAGGGAACCAGGAGCTCGTCCGGGTAGAACAGCATGATCTTCGGCCCGAAGCCGCCGCCCACGTCGGGGGCGATCACCTCGACGTTCGATTCCGGCAAACCGAACAGCACAGCCAGCCCGCCGCGGATCGAGGTCGGTGATTGGGTCGAGTCGTAGACGGTCAGCTTGTGCTCGGCGGTCGACCAGCGAGCCCACACCGCGCGACCTTCCATCGGGCTGGCGGCGCCGCGCTCGAACCGGAAGTGCAGGCGCTTGCGGCGAGGCGATGACGCCAGCGCCGCCTGCACTTCGCCGGCCTCCTGGATCAGCTCGGCCGCGACGTTGCCGGGCACGTCGTCGTGGACCAGGTGGTCGGCGCGGGCAGCGGCCTCCGGCGTGATCACGACCGGAAGCGGCTCATAGTCGACCTGCACCAGGTCGGCGGCGTCCTCGGCGATGCTCCGGCTCTCGGCCACGACGAAGACAACTGCCTCGCCCACATACCTCACCATCTCTGATGCAAGGCAGCGCTGGGTGCGTCCGTGGGTCAGGTTGGGGTGTGGGATCAGGATCGGAAGGTCGGTCTGGCCGAAGGGGAGGTCGGCGGCGGTGTAGACCGCGACCACGCCCGGCACGGCGCGGGCGGCGGTCACGTCGATCGAGCGGATGCGCGCATGCGCGTAGGGCGACCGGACGAGGACTGACTCGAGCGCACCTTCGTCGATGTCGTCCGTGAAACGGCCGTGACCGCGGAGCAACCGATCGTCTTCGACGCGCTGAACCCTTGCCCCAAACCAGCGGGTGGTCACTTCTTTGGGCCACCCTCTCCCTGACCCTCTCCCCTGCGGGGAGAGGGAGACGATAGCTCCGCGGCTCGAACCACCGCCCGGCGGATCGAGGCGTACCCGGTGCAGCGACACAGGTTGCCGCTGATTCCTTCGTCGACTTCCTGGGCGGTTGGATTCGGGTGCTGCGCCAGCAGGCCCACCACGGACATCACGAAGCCCGGCGTGCAGAAGCCACATTGCAGCCCGTGGCATTCGTGAAACGCCTGCTGCACCGGGTGCAGTGGAGCGCCGTCCTCGGCCAGGCCTTCGATGGTCGTCACGTCGTGGCCCTCGGCCTGGACGGCGAGCATCAGGCACGAACGCACCGGTGCGCCGTCGAGCAGCACCGTGCAGCACCCGCAGACCCCGTGCTCGCAACCGACGTGAGTGCCGGTCAGGCCGAGGTCGTGACGCAGGTGATCGGAGAGCAGGCGGCGAGGATCGCTCGGCGGTGAGTGATCGACTCTGTTGACCCTCACGCGGCGAAAGCCTTCTCGGTCAGGACCCGCACCAGGTGGAGGCGGAACTCTGGTGTCGCCTCGAGGTCGCCGCTCGGTCGCAGACCATTCGCCGGGTCGCGGGGGTCGGCCAGGACCGGCGTCGGCGCGACCCCGAACAACGCCAGCCGATCCGCGGCGCGAACCACGCCGGCCAGCGCGAAGTCGCCGTGGCGGCGGGACTCTTCGACGATTGCGAAAGGAGCCGCCGAGGCCGGGAACCAGGCCTCGATCAGCAGCTCGTCTTGGGCCAGCGCCGTCTCCATCACGCCATGAAAGAGTGCGCCGGCCTCGATGACCCGATCGCCTCGCGTGGAGCGCACGACGACATGACCGCCGAGAGCGAGGAGCACGGCCGGCAGCTCGGAAGCCGGGTCGGCGTGCGCGAGGCTGCCGCACACGGTGCCGCGATTTCGAATCACGCGATGCGCGACCAGGCGCACTGCGGCGCCTAGCAGCGGGCAGACGCGCCCGACGAGGTCGGAATCTTCGACCGCCGACTGGCGAGTGAGCGCCTGGATGGCAACGCCCCCATCGCGCTCGTAGACCCGGTCGAGGCCGCCGATCCGGTTGATGTCAATGAGGTGCGCCGGCCGGGCGAGACGGAAGTTCAGCAGAGGGACCAGCGACTGTCCACCGGCCAGCACCTTCGCGTCCTCTAATGAAGCGAGCAGCGCGCACGCCTCGTCGACTGTCACGGGTGCGTGGTACTCGAACGGCGGGGGCTTCACTCGTCGAGAATTGCGACGGCGCGGCACAGGGCAGCCTCGCCGCCCTGGAAGCGCCACGGGAAGCAGCCGAACTGGATCTTCTGGTCCAGCACCTAGTCGATCTGACCGCCCAGGTTCTCGATGTGGATGATGTCGTGCGGAAAAAGAAGCGTGTGCATGATCTGGTAGTCGGCCCTGGGGAAGATCTCATCGAGGCTCCGGCCCAGCTTCTTTTCCGCCTCCTCCGCCTCGTCGGCGCGGATGCGCCGGATGACGGTGTTCATCGGGTGGTCGGCGCTACCGGCGTCGATCGCGATCCACCGCACGCCGCGCTCCACCACCCACTCGGCGAAAGCACGGGTCGGACCGGGGTGCCGGATGAAGTAGCTGGTCTCGTCAGCCTGAGAGCGGTCGGTCCAGTTCTCGGGATAGAACTTGTGGTAGCCGGTATGGATGATGAGGATGTCGCCGCGCTCGATCCGGAGCCCGGTTTCCTTCTCCCAGCGCTCGAAATGCTCGGGACCGTAGAGGTCGTAGTCGCCGATACCCATCTTCTCGAGGTCGACGACGCACGCCGAGCCGGTCAGGAAATTGAGGGTCAGGTCCCCGATGAACTTTCCGCGCGTCATGAAATGCGCTGGGGCATCCAGGTGTGTGCTGACGTGCAGCGTCATCGTGATCTCCTGGCCGCCGGCCCTGTCGAAGGCGAGGTGCTTGATCCACCGGATGGCGGGCCCGGGGTAGCCGGCAAACGCGGGCGTGTGCAGGGAGAAGTCCTGCGTCAGGTCGAGAAATCTCATGGCACGGGGAGCTTAATCTTCTGCGCATGCCGGACGACGAGGTGCTTGGGCTCTTGGTTTCCACTCGCGACGAACCGGGAGTCCTGTACCGGATCTCCGAGGCGATCTTCAAGCACGGCGCGAACATCACCTACATCGCGGGCGGGTCTTCGGCCGACTCGGCGGAGCTGCAGCTCGAGGTCACCGGCGCCGGAGACCATGCGTTGCTGATCGCCGACCTCGTGGGCTTGCAGGGGGTCACCAAGGTGAGCCGGGTACCGACCTTTCAGACGATCTACGGCAAGCGGGTGATCGTGATCGGCGGCGGCGCGCAGGTCGGCATGGTCGCGCAGGGCGCGGTCTCGGAAGCCGACCGCCACAACATCCGCGGCGAGCGGATCTCGGTCGACACGATTCCCCTGGTCGGAGAGGAGCAGCTGGCGCAGGCGGTGCGCGCGGTGGCCCGCCTCCACCGCGCTCGGGCGCTGGTGCTTGCGGGGGCGCTCATGGGCGGCGACATCACCAAAGCCGTCAGAGAGATCAGGGAGGCGGGGATCATCGTGCTATGTACGAACATGGCCGGGTCCGTGCCTGATGCGGCCGACGTGGTGGTCAGCGACCCGGTCGAGGCCGGGGTGATGGCGGTGATGCTGATCGCCGACACCGCCAGCTTCTCGATCGAGCACGTCCGCGGCCGCCGCTTCTAGAGGCGCGGCCGAAAAGGCCGTCGACGGATCTTCGGCGCCCATGCGGCCCACCTGGATCGCCGAATCTCTCGTCGAGGTTTGCGGCCGCGCCTCTAGCGAGGCGCGACCGGGCCGTTGGCCAGCGAGCTCAGGTCCAGGGCGTGCCAGGTTGTGCCACCGTCCTCGCTCGAATAGAGGGTGGTCGCCTCGGTGCCTCGCTGATTGCTCGAGACCCAGATGTGATTCGGGTCGGCGGCGCTCACGAAGTAGGTGTTGGGCGGGGTGTTCGTGCAGCGCCATGTCTTTCCCCCATCTTCGGTTTGCAACAGACCGCCAGGCCCCGCGACACCGCCGGCGCCGAGGTTCAGCGCCAGCCAGCCACGTGTCGGGCTGGCAAACAGGGGACCGTAGATCGCGCCGATCGCGCAATTTCCCGTGACCGGCTTGGGGTTGCCAAGGCTCGTCCAGGTCGAGCCGCCGTCGAGCGTCCGGAACAGCTCGTACTTCGTGCAGGTGCTGGCCGAGCAGTAACCGCCGTCTCGCGTCATCAGCCAGGCGACATGGGCCGACGCTGCATCAAGCCCGACGATTCCCGAGGAGGTCTGCATACCTCTGCTCCATGTCGAGCCTCCATCGTTTGTGAAGCGGACCTCGAAGACTCCGTTGGGGACCGCCACCGCGAGCCAACCGTGGGCGGCGGAGGCAAAGCGGATCGCGACGATCTGGTCGGTGACGAGCGTCGTCCAGGTACGGCCACCGTCAACCGTCCGGCGAAGATCGGTCGGGCAATTCAGAATTGGATTGGCCGGCGAATTCGAGGAGCACGCGAGTGTCAGCGCCCAGGCAACCTGTCCGTCGATGGCCTGCAGCTGTACGACCGGGTCTCCGTTGACTCCGTCATCCGGAATGGCCAGCGTCTGCTGCCACGTTCTTCCTCCATCGGCCGTGCGCAAGACGACTCCGATGCAGGAGCTGGTTCCTGGCGGAGCGGCCTGTGCGCACGCGACCTGGGGAATGTTTCGAGGAATGAGCCCGCCCGCCCATCCGACATTCGCGTCGATGAACCGAAGGCTGGTGATCTGGTCGGTGGGAACTACGATCCGCTGCCAGCTTGCGCCGGCGTCCAGCGTCCTGGCGAGCCCGAGGCCGGTGCCAGTCCAACCCGTCACGAACCCGGTGCTCGAGTCCACTCGTTGAATGGCGGCCAGCGTGAGTGGGTTGTCGTTAGTGGGCGACGGCGTCGGGGCCGGCGAATCCGATGCGATGGATGGGGTGACCGGCACGGGCGATTTTGACGCGGTGTGGATGGCCGTGGCCTGATTGGTGCACGCGGCCAGAAAGGCTGCACAAACCGCGAGTCCAAACAGGCGCCTCACGTACATATGAACGTGGCGACGCTTCATTCGGTTGCGCGACTCTGCTTATCCTCCGGCCGTACTCCCGAGAGGGGGCGCCGTCACCGCTGTCCAGTGGGCGCCCCCATCGCTGGTTTGATAGACCGCCAGCGTTGGTTGCCCGCTCGAGATGATGGCTGCCAGCCAACCGTGGTTGACATCCTGAAACTCGAGCTCGGTGGCGTAAGTGTTGTGAGGCAGGCCACCCGCGAGACTCTCCCAGTGGACGCCCCCGTCAGTCGTGCGCTCCAGTTGCGAGGCGTTGAAGGTGAGCCACGTCCTGGCATCGATAACCACCAGGGGCGGCGTCCCGTAACCGTTGCCAGGGATGACCACCTTTTGTGCCGCTGACCAGTGGTCGCCGCCGTCGCTGGTCGTGTAGGCGTATGTCGCTCCGATGGTCGGCGCGCCCGGCCCGCTTGGCACCGATTCCTGGGTCACCAGGACGACGCCTACGCGGTCATTGACGAAGCTTGGAGGCAAGAACCTCGCTGTGCTCGAGTTCATCCCGACCGCAGCCGGTGCCGCGAACTCCTGGATCCCCCAGGTCTTCCCACCGTCGTGAGTCACGTACAGGTAAGCCGGGACAGGAGTAATCCCGGTACCGCTGTAGCTGGCCGGGGTCATCCATCCGTTTGAAGAGTCGCTGAACACCAGGTTTCCCTGAAGGCTGCCCCCTGACAGCCCGTGGCTGAAGTACTGGTTGACGTCGAAGCGCGCGGTCTGGGTCCACGTCTGGCCGCCGTCGGTCGTGTGAAAGACGCCCGCGATGCCCGGGGTCGCTTCATTGAGGTAGGAGATGACCCAACCTTCATCGGCATTCAAGAAGTACTGCAGCGCCACCTGGGTCGCCTGCGGAGGGAGTGCCATGCGCTGCCAATGGGCGCCTCCGTCAACGGTCTTGAACAGGGGAACGCCTCCTAGCCCTACCAGCAACCCATGCGAGCCGTCGGCGCTGAAACGGGCGTATTGGGGCCCGGGCCCGTCCCACGTGAGCTGCTGCTGCCAGGTGCGGCCGCCGTCAGCAGTTTTGTAGACGAACGTCGGACCGGCACTGGTCTGGTTGGCCGTGGTCTCGGCGATCCAGCCCACGTTCGCCGAGACGAAGTGCAGCGCCGTCCAGTACGCCGGCGGAAGGGCCGGCTTTGCAACCTGTGGCGTGGCCGTAACACGCGGCGTCACGGTTCGCGTCGGAAGCGAGCGGAGCTTGGTTGCGCCGACGACCAGCACGCCCGCCAGAATCAGGAGTATCGCGACGATGGCCAGCTCGCGAACGAGCCCGCCCGCCGCAGCCGAAGGCCATCGCCAGCCCGAGGTCCGCGCGGGTCGCACCGGCGCGAGGGAGATCCGGGCGATGATCCGGCGCTCCGCGCCATTGGTGGGAGGAAACTCGCGATCGTATTCGCGGGCATATACGCGCAGCCGCTCCTCGACGAAGGTCCTGGTTTCCATCAGATGGCCACCTGGTCAGAGAGGGAGCTCTCCGACATATGACGGCGCAGCTTGCAGAGGGCCCGGTGAACCATCACGCGCACGGTGACCTGGCGGGCGCCCATGAGGCGGGCGGTTTCCGCGAATGACCGGTCCTCGAAATAGCGCAGGTAGATCGCCTGGCGCTCGCGCAGTCCGAGAAAGTTCAGTGCGGCTTGCATCGCTTCGTCGCTCGCTCGGGCCTCGACCAGCTCGAGCGGATTCACGACCACGGCGATTGCCACCTCCGATGTAGACCGCCGAACGCGCCGGCGGTAGTAGTCGTTGGCAAGGTTCGCGATGGTGCGGTAGAGGTAGCGGCGAAACTCGACCTCGTCCGAAGGCGTGTTAGGCGATGCCCACAACCTGGCGAAGGCCTCCTGGACGATCTCCTCCGCAAGGTCGAAGTCATGGACCAGCACGTTGGCGAACTTCGTGGCCGGCCGCGCCAGGCTCGAGACGATGCCCTCGAACCACTGCCGCTCGTCGCGCTTCATGAGGAAGGCAGCGTCCATTCAAAGTGACGTCTCGGGCGATCCGGCTTGCATGTCGCCCTCACAACGTCAGAGCCCCGCGAAATGTTGCGACTAGCCGCCCGGTCTCGCCGCGTCCATCACGTGGAACACGATCACCGTGCTGAAGGTGTAGCCGTCCAGCTGAAACGCGTAACAGCCCGGCGTATCGATGTGAGTCCGGGCGAAGAACAGCCTCCACGAGGTCTGTGGGAAGCTCGATTCCGCAGCCGGTATATGCAGCTCCGCGTAAAACGTCATCACCTGCCCGCCGCTTGTAACGGTCGCCACAGCCGGACCGGGTGGTGGTGCGCCGGCACCCGAAAAGTTCGTGCCGGCGAAGGTGGTTGGCGGTTCGAACGAAACTGCCCCAGGGCCGTTCACCTGGTGCCCGCGAATGAGGACCGGGCCGCGGTAGGTCGCGTCGATCATCCAGATCTCGTTGTCGAAAGCGCCCGGATAGAGCTGGTCGATGCCGCTCAGATAGGCAGGGCCTGGGCCGAACCCAAAGTTGGGGCCGCCCTTGCCGGAGGTGACAACAGGTTTCACGTCGTGAAACGAATCGCTGGGACACGAGCCGTCCGCCGCCAGCGCGGGTTGGTTGAGCGGCCGGTTTCGCAGGTCCGCGAAGCTCGCTGCCGGCGCGAAGGACGACCGCGCCGCCTGGGCCGTCTGCGGCGACGGCGTTGCGTGGGCGCCCGGGGCTATCGCGCCGCACCCCGCGGTGATCAGCGCTACGAGCACCGCGAACAGTGTTCGCTTAATTTGATCTCACCGTTGCCCTTCACAACGACCGAGGCGGGTCGATTGTTACAAGGATCTGGCCCCGGCTAAGACATGGCGGGGACCCGGGGCAGCTCTTCAATTGCGGCGTCGATCCGCGACTGGGAAAGCTCGATGTCCTCCAGCTTGCCCGCGAAGTACGCGTCGTACGCCGACATGTCGAAGTGCCCGTGCCCCGACAGCCCGAAGAGGATGACCCGGGCCTCGCCCGCCTCACGCGCGGCGGCTGCTTCCTGGGCCACCGCCCTCAAAGCGTGCGCGGATTCGGGCGCGGGAAGGAAGCCTTCGGACCGCGCGAAGCGCACTGCCTCGGCGAAGCATTCGTTTTGCTTGTAGGCGCGAGCCTCGACCACCTTCTTGTCGACGAGCAGGCATAGGGATGGCGCATCGCCGTGGTAGCGAAGGCCGCCAGAGTGAATGCGATCCGGCACGAAGCTATGGCCCAGCGTGAACATCTTCACGACGGGTCCAAGGCCGACCGCATCGCCGAAGTCGTATGCGTAGACGCCTCGGGTGAGCGTCGGGCACGCGGCCGGCTCCGCGGCAATGAACCGTGTGCCGGGATGGCCACCCTTGAGCTTGTCGCCGATGAATGGATAGCTGAGTCCCGCGAAGTTCGAGCCGCCGCCAACGCAGGCGATAACGACGTCGGGGTACTCGCCCGCCATCTCCATCTGCTTCTTCGCCTCCAGGCCGATCACGGTTTGGTGAAGCAGAACGTGGTTGACGACCGAGCCCAACGAATACTTGGCGTCGTCGTGGGTGGCCGCATCCTCCACCGCTTCTGAGATCGCGATTCCGAGGCTTCCCGGCGAGTCCGGGTCGTCGGCGAGGATCCCTCGTCCGGCGTTGGTGAGGTTGGTCGGCGACGCGTGGACCGTGGCGCCCCAGGTCTCCATCATCGCCCGGCGGTAAGGCTTCTGCTCGTACGAGACCTTGACCATGTAGACGGTGACCTCGAGGTTGAACAGGGCGCCCGCGAACGCCAGGGCGGATCCCCACTGCCCGGCCCCCGTCTCGGTCGTGAGGCGTTTGACGCCCTCCTTCGAGTTGTAGTAGGCCTGCGGAACTGCTGTGTTCGGCTTGTGCGAGCCGGCCGGGGAAACGCCCTCGTACTTGTAGTAGATGTGCGCCGGGGTGTCGAGCGCTTTCTCGAGCCGGTCGGCGCGGTAGAGAGGGCTGGGCCGCCAGATCTTGTAGACCTCACGCACCTCGTCCGGGATCTCGATCCACGGCTCGGCGGAAACCTCCTGGGCGATGATCGCCTGAGGGAAGATCGGGGCCAGGTCGGCCGGGCCCATGGGCAGAAGCGTGCCAGGGTGAAGGTAGGGAAACGGGGGCGCCGGGAGGTCGGGCAGGATGTTGTACCAACGCTCGGGTATGTCGCTCTCGCTGAGCAGGATCTTCTTAGCCATTTCCGCCCTCCCAGAATCGACCTGAGTAGAAAAGAAGGGTACCCGCCTTGCTAGTTCTTGGGCGATGGGAAATGAGGCTCGAGGCTCGGGTCCCGGCGTCCCCCGAACGATCTCGATCCCCACATCCACATCAAGAGCACAGCACCGACAAAAGTGCCCGTGGCCGCCAGGACCACGCCCAGCGATGGGAGGCCCGTCGCGACAGCGATCAGGGCGCCGATCGCGGCCACGATCGCCGCGACGATCACCGACAGCATGCCGGGGAGCGTCTGGAAAACGTGCAGCGCGGACCCCACCCCTCGCGAGGCCGTGATGTCGATGCCGAGCGTCCGCAGCGCGCCTGGCACGTCGTCATACGGACTGGTGATGAAGTTGGCCTCCAGCTCCGGGTGAAGCTCGAGATACCCGTGGCGAAGCCGGTTCATGCCTACCACCCAGCGATAGTCGTCTCGGTTGAGGTGCATCAGGCGGGCGATCGTCGCGATGCCGCTGAACAGGACCACCAGGAGCGTGAGGATGGCGATCGCAATGAAGGTTGTCCCGAAATGGTCGGCCTGCGCCACCAGCGCGAGCGCGATCACGGCGCCGGACAGGATGGCGAGGAACACGTTCACGCGTCCGAGGGACTCGGTGTAGGTGAGGGAACGGGTCGCGAGCAGGCTCCAGTGCTCGGTGGCGAGGATCTGCAACTTCGTTGACGCCGGGGACGGAGGAGCCTCCACTATTTCAGGCGGTACTTTTGCGGACTCGAGGAAGTTCTTTCGATCACCTTTCTAGCCTCCAGGTCGAGCTTCACGACCATCAAGTGCCAGCCGACGTTTCCGGTGAACTTGCCCTTCAGGCTGCCCGTCAGCTCGTTCAGCAGCTCGGTGTGCGTGAGCTCCTTGCGACGCAGGGCCGAGAGGATGGCCGCCTTGAACGTCTCGTAGTCACGCTTGCCGACAGGCTTGTTGCTCTTGCCCTGAGGGTGCCTGGTCGATACCATCTGCTGCTTCACCTTCTCATCTTGTTCCTAACTACAAGACGAACGGGCCGCGCCAGAATCGACGGACGGGGCACGGCGCCCCGTCCGTCTAGAGCCTAGGCCGAGGCTGTGACGGCAACCTTCGACTTCGTGCCGGCAGTGACCGGAGTGCCGATCAGAACGACCTTCAACGCGTGGGTCTTGGCCGCGTCCGCGAACACGTCGTAAGCCTTCATGGCCTCATCCATCGAGAAGCGATGTGTGGCCAGCACGGTCGGGTCGAGCCTGCCTCCCCCGATCAGTGACAGCAGCTGCCAGATGGTCCGCGTGTCCACCAGGCCGGTGGTGATCGTGACGTCCTTGATCCAGAGCTTCTCCAGGTGAAGGGTTACGGGCTTGCCATGTACCCCAACGTTGGCGAGCCTTCCACCGGCTCGGATCAGCTCCGCCGCGAGCTCGAACGTGGCCGGGATACCGACCGCCTCGATGGCGACATCGGCGCCGAGACCGCCTGTCAGCTCGAGCACTCGCTTGACCGCATCCTCGCGGCCGTTGTTGATCGTGACGTCAGCGCCGAACTCCTTCGCTTTCGCCAGCCGTCCGTCGTCGAGGTCGATCACTACGATCTGCGCCGGCGTGTAGAGCTTCGCGGTCATGACCGCCGCCAGTCCGATCGGACCCGCGCCCACGATGGCCACGGTGTCGCCCGGTCGCACGCCGCCGTTCTGGACTCCGACTTCGAACGAAGTCGGCAGAATGTCGGACAGGAACAGGACCTGCTCGTCGGTCAGCCCCGACGGAACCTTGTACAGCGAGTTGTCGGCGAATGGGATGCGTGCGTATTCAGCCTGCAGGCCATTGATCAGGTGGCCGAAGATCCAGCCTCCGCCACCGGTGCACTGGCCGTAGCGACCCTCCTTGCAGAACCGGCACCGACCGCACGAGGTGATGCACGAAACCAGGACGTGGTCTCCGATCTGAAAGTTGGTCACGGCTGAACCGGTTTCGACGATGGTGCCAACCGCCTCGTGTCCAAGGATGGTGCCCGGCTTCACGGCCGGCACGTCACCCTTGAGGATGTGCAGGTCGGTGCCACAGATGGTGGCCGTGTCGATCTTGACGATGGCGTCGGTCGGCAGCTGAATGGTCGGGTTGGCCACGTTGTCCCAGGATTTCAATCCTGGGCCGTGATAGACGAGTGCTCTCATGGCTGATACCTCTTTTGACCTGTTTACGGACTGCGCTGGCGGCGTGTGTCGCCGGCTTTCAGCCTGTTCCGGTCGAGCGACCTATCAGAGGGCCAAAGGTCCTGTTTGCTTCAGGCCATATGGGCCCGGTGTCCCGCTTAGATCGATCTGAAGGCCCGGTCGCGCGAAACCGGGCGACTCGGAGCGACGGTGTCGTCCCAGCGGTAGGTGAGTCGATCCACGACGGCGACGACGCCATCAAGCTCGCCCGTCAAGCGCGTCAGGATCTCGGCGTCGCTCCTGCGAGCCACCTCACCAGACAGCGTGGCGATGTTCCAGCTGACCTCGACGCCTATCGCGTCGTCCGAAGACACCAGGACCGCTGGGATCAGCTTGCCCGCGATTTCCTCACGGAGGTCATCGTCGGAGCAGAGAAAGACCTGCAGCAGGTCGCTCCGGCTCACGATGCCGGCGATCCGGCCGCGTTCGTCGACCACCACCAGCCGCCTGACGTTCTTTTCGTGCATCCGGCGCGCCGCCTCACCGAGACTGGTGCCGGCCGGGATCGTGACCGGCGGGGATGTCATCAATTCCGAGGCAACCGTGCCGGCGGCCTTGGCGCGCTCGACGCGCCGCTTGTGAACGTGCAGCAGGTCGTGCGATGAGTCGAGCTCGGCGCGGCGCTCCTTGAGCAGCAGGTCAGACTCTGAAACGATTCCGACCGGAACGCCCTGCTGATCGACGATAGGAATCGCGCTGACGCGGTTCTCCTCGATCAGGCGGACGAGGAGCTTGAACGGCGCGAGCGGGCCGGCCACATGGACCCGACTTGTCATCACGTCTGAAACATTCCGGTGGCGAGGCAGGGCGTTCATGCCACCACCAGCTCGGCGGCGGGAGCCTGCTGACCGGGCGTGTGTAGAAGGTCGTGCGACACCGAGCCCAGGAAGAGGCTCCCGATGTCGCCCATGCGGCTCGATCCGACGACGATCAGGTCCGCATCCCAGTCGGTGGCGATCTTGGCCACGGTTTGTGCAACCGGACCCTCGTGGGCGACGACGCCGTGGGCCTGGACGCCCGCGTCAGTCAGCATCCGGCAAGCGAGGGCGATGGTTTCGCGAATCTCCTCAGGGGACTCCAGGAATGCGAAACCGTGCAGGCCGAAGATCGCCTGCGCGACGTGCACGACCATCACCGACGCTCCTCGGCGCGCAACCGCGAAGGCCGCACGCAAATTCGGGTCGAGGTCCTCACCCCCCGCGATCGCAAGGATGATCCTCGACGGGCTGATGGCGGCGCCGGTCGGTAGACCCCGCACGATCAAAACCGGACAGTCGAGTCCGCAGAGCATCTCGTTGGTGCTGCTGCGCTGGGTCAGCGATCGCCAGTCTGAGAGGCCTTGCGAACCGATGACCACCAGATCAGCCCCGAAGACCTTGGCCGCGCATGCAATCGCGGCTGCGACGTGGTTGCCGTCCGCCCGGCAGATCTCGCGCTCGGCGATGATTCCTGCACCGAACAATCGCTCTACGGTCGCGGCGACGAGCTTCCCCGCCTCGCGGCGAACCTCGACATCCGCGTTGCCGTGGCGGTGGCGGATCTCCAGGTTCCAGACCTGCGCAACCCGGACCTTCGCGGCCGGCGACTTGGCGAGAGCGATCGTGGCATCCACGGCAGACCGCGCCGCCTCGCTGCCATCCGTGGCGAGAAGGACCCGCTCGAACCGCCTGGCAATATCCATGAGACGAGCCTTCCACGAAGGCAAGCCAACTCGAAGGGTCGAATGGCCCTACCAGGGTGGGACCTGGGCCCGCCAAGCAGCGCACGCAGGCGCACTCCTGACGCCGACGTCAGGCATGGGTTAGATTCGCCACCGATGAACAGATGAGCGGCTCCCCGGATCGGAAGGACGTGCTGCTCGAAGCGGGACTGACCCTCGCGTCGGAGCTGTCGCTGCCAATGGTCCTGCAGCGCATCGTGGACCTCGCTGCTCAGGTGACGGATGCCCGATACGGGGCGCTCGGCGTGATCGGCGATGGAGGTGAGCTCGTGGAGTTCATCACCACGGGTCTCTCGGCGAAGCAGCGGCGCGCCATCGGGCACCTCCCCCGGGGACTCGGCATTCTCGGGTTGCTCATCCGCGAGCCGCATTCGGTTCGGATCGAGAACATCGGGAACCACGAGAAATCAGTCGGATTCCCCCCACATCACCCCCCGATGACGTCCTTCTTGGGGGCGCCGGTGCAGGCCATGGGAAAGGTGTTCGGCAACATCTATCTCACTGAAAAACGCAGCGCGGCGGAGTTCACCAAGGAGGACGAAGAATCGCTGATGATCCTCGCCACGCAGGCCGGGGCGGCGATCGCAAACGCGACGCTGTACGCGCAGACCCGTCAACGCGAACGCTGGCTGGATGCCCTCCGCGACATCACCGGCGACATACTTGCCGGCTCGGACGCTGACTCGCTGCTCGCGGCCATCGCCGAGCATGCACGAGACCTGGCGGGCGCCGATTCGGCGAACATTCTCACGACCGGCGCGAGCCCGGGTCAGCTGGTTGTGGCCGCAGCTGTAGGGGCGCACGCCGAGCAAGTTCGAGGGCAGGCGGTGCCGGCGGCAAAGTCGATCGCCGGAGAGGTGATGAGGTCGGGCCGGCCGCTGGTCACCGAGGCGGCCGCCGCCCATCGCCGCGGGTACCAGCCGGTCCTTCGTTTGGGGCGGGTGGGACCGGCCATCTTCGTGCCACTTCGAATCAGGGGCCGCGCCACAGGCACCCTCATGGTGGCCAATTTGGTTGGCGGGCGCCTCTTCAACGAGGAGACCGTCCGCCTCGTGGAGACTTTTGCGGACCAGGCCTCGGTCGCGATCCAGTACGCCCGGGCCCAGGCCGACCTGCGGCGCCTGGAGCTCATGGAGGAAAGGGAACGCATCGCGAGAGAGCTCCATGACGGGATCATCCAGTCGTTGTTTGCCGTCGGGATGAATCTCCAGAGCACGGCGCTGATGTCGAAATCGCCTGAGACCTCGGCCCGAGTCGAGAGCGTGGTGGAAGAGCTCGACCGGGTCATCCGGGACCTGCGCAACTACATCTTCGGTTTGAGGCCGGGAATCCTCGCCGACCGGCAGCTGAACCAGGCGCTCGAAGCTCTTGGCGAGGAGGTCAGCTCGGTGTCGCGTATCGCGATCGACGTCGAGGTCGACGGCGCTGTGTCAGCCACCCTCTCGTCGCGATCGCACGAAATCGTTCAGCTCACCCGCGAGGCGCTTTCGAACATCACTCGCCATTCCCGCGCCACTCACGCCGCGGTGCGCCTGAGCCGCCGCGGCGCCAGCGCGGTCCTTGCGATCGAGGACGACGGGATCGGCTTCGATGCGCGTGGATCATCGTCAGGCAGCGGCTTGCGGAACATGCGCGAGCGTGCGGCCGCAATGGGAGGCGCTCTCCACATCAGCAGCTCAAATGGAAAAGGGACGAAGCTCCGTTTCACCTTCCCGGCCTGATCTAGTCAACATGGAAGGACCGGCGTGAGACCATAGCGGACGTGTCGACCGGCAATCTGCGCATCCTCCTGGTGGATGACCATGAGGTCGTCCGGGACGGCGTGAAATCACTGATCAACGCGAACGATGACCTCACCGTCGTAGGTGAGGCCGGGTCGGTACAAGAGGCCATCGACCAGGCGATGCGGACCAGGCCTGATGTGGTCGTGATGGATGTCAGGCTGGCTGATGGCAGCGGAATCGTCGCCACTCGCGAGATCCGCGCCAAGCTCGAGAAGACGCAGGTGTTGATGCTCACCTCATTCGCCGATGATGAGGCGCTTTTCGCATCGATCATGGCTGGGGCAGCCGGCTATGTGCTCAAGCAAATCCGCGGGGGCGAGCTCATCCGTGCCATCCGAGAGGTCGGAGCGGGAAGGAGCCTGCTCGACCCCGAGGTGACCCGCTCCGTGCTGGAGCGGCTTCGCAAGGGCAAGACCATGCGCGACGAGAAGCTGGCTCGCCTGTCGGCGCAGGAAGAACGCATCTTGACCCTGATCGCGCAGGGAATGACCAACGGGCAGATCGGCAAAGAGCTGAAGCTGGCTGAGAAGACCGTGAAGAACTACGTCTCGACCATCCTGTCGAAGCTGGAGGTTGCCCGTCGCGCCGAAGCGGCCGCCTACCTGGCCCGGCACACAACGCCTCCGGGATCTCAGTAACGGAGTACTAGAGGCGCCTCTAGTCGGCCCGAGCCAGAGCTGCGGCGATCCGACCTCCGATTGACCGAGCGAGGTCGGCGACCGTCGCTTCCGCCACCGTGTGCATGAAGGCATCGTCAACCTGCTTGCCGAGCGCTCCGAACGGCGGCTCATACATGCCGCAGACGGTCACCTTCGTCGTCCGAGCGTCAACCGGTGACACCTCCACCTTTCCCGTCATGACCGGAAACAACTTCTCGATGAATGTTGCTTTCCACGTGATGGGAATCTCGGTCCAATCGCCGGTGCTTACCAGTGGCCCGACCTCGACGGCGACCTTCTTACGGAGGCCGATGCCTGCGACATCGGGGCCCACCTGGGTCTCGCCGGCGTCATCGAGCTGCACGAACCATGCGTGAGGACCCGCGGCGAGGATGGCCTTCACCCCTTCAACCGGGTGGTTGATGTGGATGGATCGCTCAACGAACATCCTTCGAGTGTCCTGCCGGGGGCGCGATGCCGCAGGTGCCACAAGTCCCCGCCCGATAGGGCCGAACGGCCCTGTTGGCGGCTTAAGCCGGCGTCTTCCGGGCCTTCCCGCCCAAGCGGCGCAAGAGTGATCGCACCGGGTCGAAGTACTCATCGTCCATGCGCTCCTTGAGCGGGATGATCGCGTTGTCGGTGATGTGGATGTGCTCAGGACATACCTCAGTGCAGCATTTCGTAACGTTGCAGTAGCCGATCCCCGCCTTTCCCTTCAGCAGCGGGCGCCGATCGAGGACGTCCTTCGGGTGCATCTCGAGGCTCGCGATCCGGACCATGAATCGGGGGCCCTGGAAAGCCCCTTTGAGATCGTGCGCCCGCAAGACATGGCAGACGTCCTGGCACAGGAAGCACTCGATGCACTTGCGGAACTCCATGACGCGCTCGACGTCTTGCTGCTGCATCCTCCATGGTTCGCTGCTGGTCAAGTCCTTGTCGCTGGGCGTGAACGGCGGTATCTCCTTGTTCACCTGGTAGTTCCAGCTGACGTCCGTGACGAGGTCCTTGACCACTGGAAACGCTTTCATGGGTCCAACGCTCAGCTTGCCTCCATAGTCGGCGATAGGCGTCTTGCACATGAGGCGCGGAAAGCCGTCGATCTCGGCGGAGCACGACCCGCACTTGGCCGCCTTGCAGTTCCACCGCACGGCGAGGTCGGAGGCCATGTTGGCCTGAACCCACAGCACCGCGTCGAGCACGACCATCCCCTCGCGCACCGGGACGCGGTAGGAAACCAGCTCGCCACCCTTCGCGTCGCCGCGCCAGATGCTCAGATCCAGGTTGGAGATCTCCGTCACTCTGTCTCCTCTGGCGTATAGCGGGCATAAGAGCGCTGAACCGCGTCGGCCAGGTAGTCGGGCATCGGCGGCCGGCGCTCCGCTTCGACCTGCATTCCTGCGGGGGTCTTTTCGACCACGTAGTTGATCGCCGCAAGCTCGTCGTCTGTCTTCGGAAAGTCCGATCGGGCGTGAGCTCCACGGCTTTCTTTCCTTTCGAGCCCCGAGCGAATCAGGGCTTCGGCGTTGATCAACATCGAGTGCAGGTCGTGCGCAGTGTGCCAACCTGGATTGAAAGCGAGCGTGCCCGAGCCTCCCGTGCCACATCGAGCGGCGCGCATCCCAAGCTCGAGGATCTTCTCGAGCCCAGATTGCATCCCGGACGCGTCACGAACGATCGGGGCGTGGATGGTCATGATCTCCTGGATCTCGGCCTGGAGCTGATAGGGGCTTTCGGCCGCGGGCCGGGCGAGCGGCGCCATGAGATCGGCAATCGCCTGTTCGACTTCGGCCTGGTCAAGGTTCGCAGCGGCATGACCTGGACTCGCCTTCGCGGCCGCCGCCGCCGCCTCGCCCGCGCGCTTGCCGAAGACGAGCAGGTCGCTCAGCGAGTTTCCGCCAAGCCGGTTGGCTCCGTGAAGGCCCGACGCGACCTCGCCCGCCGCATACAGCCCGGGCACCGTGGAAGCACCGGTCTCCGCGTCGACCCGCACGCCTCCCATCGCGTAATGAATCGTCGGGGCGACCTCCATCGGCTGCTTGGTGATGTCGACGTTGGCAAGCTTCAGGAACTGCTCGTACATCGAGGGAAGCTTGCTCTTGATGAAATCGGGCTTGCGGTGCGTGATATCGAGGAATGCGCCACCGTGTGGCGTCCCCCGCCCGGCGAGCACCTCCGAGTTGATGGCGCGCGCCACCACGTCTCGCGATGAAAGCTCCATCCGATCTCGGTCGTAGCGCTCCATGAAGCGCTCGCCCTCCTTGTTGCGAAGGACGCCGCCCTCGCCCCGCACGCCCTCGGTGACGAGAATGCCGCGCACGCCGGCCGGCCACACCATGCCGGTCGGATGGAACTGCATCATCTCCATGTCGCGCAGCTGCGCGCCGGCGTCGTAAGCAAGCGCCGTTCCGTCCCCGGTGCTCTCCCACGAGTTGGAGGTGACGCGGTACATCTTTCCGGTGCCTCCGGACGCAAGTACGAGCGCCGAACAGCGGTACAGGATCAGCGAGCCGTCCGCCCGCCGGTAGGCCAGCGCGCCGGCAATCCGGCCCTCCGCCTTGAACAGCCTGAACACTGTCACTTCCATGTGGACCTCGACGCCGTCCTGGTGCACCGCGCGGTCCTGAAGAGTGCGGATAAGCTCGAGGCCGGTGCGGTCTCCGACGTGGGCAAGTCGCGGGTAGGTGTGCGCTCCGAAGGGCCGCTGGTGGATGCGCCCCTGCCAGGTGCGGTCGAAGACGGCTCCCCATCGCTCGAGCTCCAGCACGCGCTCGGGCGACTCCTTGGCATGGATCTCGGCCATCTGCCAATCGTTGATGAGCTTGCCGCCCTTCATGGTGTCTGCGAAATGGACCTCCCAGGAGTCCTGGTAGGCGACGTTGTGCATGGCGGCCGCAACCCCGCCTTCGGCCATGACCGTGTGGGCTTTCCCAAGGAGCGACTTGCAGACGACCAGAACACGCGCGCCGGCCTCGGCCGCCGCGACGGCTGCCCTGAGGCCCGCTCCGCCCGCCCCGAGGATCAACACGTCCGTCTCGACCGTTTCGTAGGAGGCGCCGGTCACGAAATCCACCGTGGGTCGTGCAGCACGCCGGCCAGGAGCAGGCGGATGTAGATGTCCGTGCCCGCAACCGTCACCAGGCTCGCCCACGCCCATCGGTCATGCCTGACGTTGAGCACGGTGACGCCCTTCCACAGGCTGAAACGCGCACGAGCCGCCAGCGAGCACGAGAAGCAGTCGAGGTCTCCCCCCGCGAGGTGCCTGAAGGCATGGCATCCGAACGTGTAGCCCGACAGCAGGAGCACGTTGACCAGCATCAGGGCGCTGCCCACGCCGATGCCGAACCGCCCGCCGAAGTCAAAAGCGACGATGGCGTCGAACCACAGAAAGGCGACCTGCACGACCGTGGCATAGAAGGCGAACCGGTGGAAGTTGTTGAACACCCACGGAAACGCGGTCTCGCCGCGATATCGGCGCCCGGTTCGCTCTGGCACGGCGCACGAGCGCGGATGGCCAAAAAAGCTTCTGAAATATGCCTTCCGGTAGTAGTAGCAGGTGAGGCGGAAAACCAGGGGCGCCCACGCCACCCAGACGCCGGGCGGGATGGGCCCGACCTTGATCAGCGGTGAGTAGAACGGGCTGAGGTAAGGGGCGTAGTAGCCCTCGTGCTGGAAGAACACCACCCAGACAGCGAAGATGCCGAACAGGCTGAGCGCGAGCACAACGAACGCGGGATATAGCCAGTTGGGCAGCCGGCTGTATGGATTCCGAACACGCGGACGGCGAGAGCTGACCGCGCTGTCAAGAGGCGGGGAAAGCGCCACGTGCGTCAGTTTCCACCATTCGTCGCTGGCAAAAAAGATCCGGCGGGCCGAAGCCCGCCGGAGTTTGCCGTCCCGTAACCGCTGTCAGGCAACGACTTTCTGCCCGACCTTGACTTTGAATGATTCAGGCTTGCGTACGGCGACGAAGAGTTCGAATGCCACGGCGCCCAGCACGCCGAGGGCTGCGATAAGAAGTCCGATGCCCGCGTATGTCGTGTAGACACCGAGGGTCCACCAGCCCCACGAGTTGAGGAGCGTCGCGCGCAGCATCTCGCCGGTGAAGAGCGTGGTCTTCTGGCCGTTGAGCGTCGCAACCTTGGCCTGAAGTGTCGCGTAGCTCGGGTCCGTCTTCGGCGTGGCAGCGAGCGCGGCGTTCGCGGCCGAGATCTTGGCACCGATCGACGCGTAGGTCGAGCCGCCCGCGACACCCTGCAAGTGCTTGCCGAGGAAGTCGTTCGCGTAGATCTTCGCCTGGTTACCGTCGGTGACCTGGTTGCCGGCCTGGTCCCGAATCTCCTGCGGGAACTCCGCCGGGTCCAGCGCGCCGCCGGCCTTGATCTGGTCGGCCGCCGGGAAGAAGACCTGCTGAGCGGTCAGCTCGTCCTTGACCATCCCGGTCACGAAGCTGCCCTCGTAGAAAAGGAAGCCTGAGGCTCCCATGAGAATGATGACGAGCATCGCCTGAAGACTGATGATCCGCCAACGAATTTCTTTGTTCACGATGTTTCCTCCTGGATTTGGGCCTCTCTCGAGGCTTGATTGAGCTGTTGGGACGGCTCTTGATCACAGTCAACAGGTGGGCGCGAGCGGCGACACCTGCCAAACGGCATGGGTGAGATGGGTGCCTGGTCCCGCTCCAAAGGGGACTTTCGGCGCGAGGCTCGGTGTGGGTCACCGTATGACCCTGCCGCGGCGGGCCGTTAGGCCCTGTTACCCAACCGCGACGAGCGAGATCGTGAGAGTCATGGCTGAAAGGCGGCTCACACACATGTTGGGAAAACGAGTCGTTGACGGTGCGGAGCTGCGTTCGCTTCCGCAGGTCGAGCTTCCCTGGATCACCACTTTCAACCTGCGCTGGTGGGATCACGCCGAGGAAGACATCTCAAAGCTCGCCAAGAAGCAACGCGGTCACGCCGGGATACCGACATGACGTCGCCATTTCTTGCCACCTCAGGTTGTTGCGGAATTTGTTTCGCCACCAAAGCTTCAATGTGCTGCACTGAGTTGCTTCATCGAACCGGATTCCTCGGAATCAACGCTGGTTTACCCGAGTCACAATTGAAATCTGACGCCGAGCAGGGAGAGAAATGATGGACGCACCGGCAACGTACTTTCACTGGGGCTTCATCCTCATATCCATTCCGAACCTGGTTGTCATCGGCGGCATGATCGTTCTCTTTGCGATCGCGCTCATTGCGCCATTTCCGCATGGCGAAGGGGGCGACGATGTCAGCCCCAAGTAGCGCCGACCAAGGCCTTCCGGGGGCCGCAGCATCACCGGAGTCCAGGAGCTGGACGCTCCGCCTGCGCAACGCGATCGACCGGCACCTGCCGATGGACCATCTCCTCCCCGACCGGCAACCGTACTACGTCGGGTCGTGGGTATATGTCTTTGGCGTGATCACGATCGCGGCCCTGGTCTGGGTCATCGCGAGCGGCGTCGTCCTCTCATTCATGGGACCGCAGTGGTGGCATGACTCTCGCGTCGGAAAGTTCTTCAACAGCCTCCACTTCTGGTCGGTCCAGCTGCTCTTCATCTTCATGGTTCTGCATCTCTGGGGCCAGTACTTCATGGCCGGCTGGCGCCACGGTCGCGCGGCCACCTGGATGATCGGAGTGGTGATCTTCGGGATCAGCATCCTGACCGCTTTTACGGGCTATCTGTCACAGCTGAACTTCGATGCTCAGTTCATCGCGCTCAACGCCAAAGACGCGATGAACGGCGCCGGCGTGGGAGCATTTTTCGACGTCTTGAACTTCGGGCAGATGTACGGGCTGCATGTGATGCTGCTCCCGATCGGGGTCACGTTCCTCGTGGTTGTTCACCTCGTCCTGGTGCGCACGCGTGGCGTTGTGAAACCGATCGATGCGGAAGGAGGTGCGCGGTCATGAGATCGATGGGCGCCACCCAGGAGGAGTACTACCGCGGCGTGCGCATGGTTCCCTACGACCTGGTCAAGGAGATCGTCCTGGCAATCGTGGGCGTCGGCGTTCTCGCACTGGTCATCGCGGCCCTGCTGTCTTCGCCCGACGTACCGCAGGTGACCATCGCCACCTGGGCGCAGCAGAACCCGATCGACCTCGTGACCACAGCCACGAATGAGCTCGCCGGTACCACGACCAGCGCCGCCTACGGCCCTCCCTACAACTCGGTTGGGGCGGGCCAGAGCTGGGGTCCGATCGCGCCTCAGAAGTGGTTTGGAGTCCGCATCCCGGTCGATTCGGCCAGCGTTTTTGTAATTCAGCCGCTGCAGAAAGCGAGTTTCAGCAACACGGCCCTCGGGACCGCCCTGACCGCCTGGCAGACCGCGACCCCCGATCAGCAAACCAAGTGGCTCGATGCGTACAGCAAGGCGCTGCCCGCCGCGACTGTGACGGACGGCGCGGTGACCGTCGCGACCGGAGACTACGGCCCACTCCAGGTGATGATGTCCAACTTGGTGGGGGTCGCGCAGGCCGGTGGACTCGACGGTTTGCTCTTGATCAACGGCCGCTTCTACCAGACCGACTACACCCAGCCGCTTCTCTTCATCGGCGACGGAACCTACCTCTCAGGCCTGGCGTCGGACGCGAAGCTGACGGGCAGCCAGTGGGGAATGATGAACGAGACGGGCAGCTATCCCGGCCAGACGTGGTTGTGGCTGTACACGATGTGGTACCAGGTGCCACCGTTCACGAGCCCGACCGGGTTCCTGGGGTTCAACGCGTCTAACGCCGACCTCGGGATCATCCTCCTCATGACGCTGCTCACGGCCGCGCTGGCCCTGGTGCCTTTCATTCCGATCCTGCGCGACATTCCGCGCTGGATCCCGATCCACCGCGTGATCTGGCGCGGGTACTACGCCAAGCGCAAGGTGCCCGCCGGCGGGTAGGGCGCTCGGTTTAGTCAAGTCTCCCTTCCCCCGCAGGGGGAAGGTGGCCTCCGCGAAGCGGCGGTCGGATGGGGGGAGGTGGACTTACTTCGGCGGTGTCTTCTGCCGCAAGGCCTTGTCCAGCTCGTCGCCGACTTCGCGAAAAGTCCCGGCCAGCGCAGCGCCGAACGATCGCGCCGCTTGCTTTGTGCTCGCCCTCACCTCCGGGTCGCTCGCCGCGACATCCAGCGATGTGAAGAACTTTTCGGTGGCTTGGCCGATCTGACGCAGGGCGCTGTTGATCTCGGCCGCCTTCGTGTCGGCGTCCGCATCCTTGTAATGGCGGTGCAGGTCTCCCGCCAGCGACTTCATATCCGCCTGGAAACGGTTCCAGGCTTCCTTGGTGTTGTTGTCTGTCATACGTTCACCTCCTCCGGTGAGCTGAGGGTACTCTGAGTCGGTGGGAGACGGTCCAGCCAACCCGCGAACACGACGCTTTCGCAACCGCGGGTGCGGGTGTGGAGGCGGGCTCTTCTTTTTCGTGCTGACCGTCGGCCTCCTGTTGAGCCTGTTCAACATTGGCGTAGGAGTCGGGGTGTCGGCCCGAGTTCCGTTCACCGAAAGCAACCTGACCATCGCCGGGGTGGTGGGCGCGAAGGGCAAGGCCGTCGCCGCCTTTCCGAGCTACACCGACGGACGGCTGGGCGGGAACCAGAATTTCTTCAACAACTCGACGACCATGACCATCGGCCCCGCGGAGGGCGCCGCGCTGGTCATCATCGGCAAGCAGGACGATGCTCCCACGATCGACCTCCACCTCGACGTGCGCTAGAGGCGCGGCCGAAAACCTCGACGAGAGATTCGGCGATCCAGGTGGCCCAGATCCGGGTGAAGCTCCGGGCAGCGCAGCGAGCGCATCATCAATGCGTGAGCGAGCAGTGCAGGAGCTGAACCCGGAGATGGGCCGCATGGGCGCCGAAGATCCGTCGACGGCCTTTTCGGCCGCGCCTCTAGGCGTCTCTAGAGATCAGCTGGCGGCGGGAAGCTCGTGCCTGCGACCGGTGGCGATTCCGATGGCATGGCGGAGCGCGTCGATCGAGACCGGCTTGCTGACCACGACGTCGACGCCCTCGGGACGCTCGTCCGCCGCGGACATGAAATCTCCCAGCCCGGTCAGCATGAGGACCGGGACGCCCGGAGCCACACGCTTCGAACGGAGCGCCACCTGGTCGCCGCTCATCTCGGGCATGGCCCTATCCGTGATGATCAGGTCGTAACGGCCCGCCGGGATCTTGCGGAGCCCGGCGCCGGGCCCGTCGGCCACGTCGACCCTGTGACCGTCGAGGCTCAGGTATTCCGAAATCAGGTTGCGCGCGGTTTCATCGTCGTCGATCACCAGGACGTGCAGCGACGGCCGTTCGTGGACCGCCTTCAGCTGGACCTGCACCACGCGCTTGAGGTCGACGACGTTGACCTCCTCACCACCGGCCGCGTCACGGTAGTACTCACGCAGCCGGCTGACGACCAGGGCGGCGTCGAGGCCGGCCTTGTGAATCGTGCCGACATATTTGAGGACCTTGTCGTGGTCGTCGATGAGCTTCGGCCGGCTGAGGATGAGCTCGCTGAGGCCGATGATCGGGCTCAGGCAGTTGTTGAAGTCGTGGGCCAATCCGGCGGCCATCTGCCCGAGCGCGTGCAAACGCTGTTCCGCCGCGTTGGCGTGCTGTGTAGGTTTCCTGGCCCGGCGTGCTCTGGGCCGTGGTGTCGACACGCTTCAACACTAGACCGCACATCGGTATTCGTCGCCACTATTGCGTGGGGGGCGCTCCCATCGATTCTCATGGGGATGCGGCGTGCCGCTGGGCGTATAACTGTCCGGGAGTGAGCAACCGGATCCTGATCGTCGACGACAATCCCGACGACGTGGCCATGCTGGAGGCATTCCTGAACGGCGAAGCCAGCTCGATCAGGGCCGAGACCCAGTCACGGCATGCTGAAGCGGCCATCGCCGAGTTCGACCCGGATCTCGTGCTGCTCGACCTGCATATGCCGGAGCCAGACGGAATGGAGATTCTGAGGCGCATTCGCAGCGTTCGGCAGAGCGCGGGATTCCTTCCCGTGATCGTGATCACCGGCGAGGACAACGCATCGGCCCGGAACAGCGCTCTAGTCCTGGGGGCCGACGACTTTCTTTCCAAACCGCTCGACCGCCAGGAGGTGGTGCTTCGGGTGCGCAACCTGCTGCGGACGCGCCGGCTCTACGTCGAGCTCGCCAATACCAATACCGCGCTCAAGAACAGGATCAGAGCCGCCGGACGCACCGGCCAGACCTAGCCGGCGACCGCGGCCAGCGCCTCGTGGAGAGCGATGGCCGCGGGGCGATTCGAGACCAGCGCCGGCAGCGTGAAACGGGAAATCGAGCCCACGCCCTCGAGGTGCTCGACGCCAATCTGGCCGCCGTGCATCTCCACGATCTGCCGGGCGAGGCCGAGGCCGAGCCCGGTCCCCACGACCTTGCGAATCGGATTGTTGGTGTAGAGGTCGCCATCACCGAAGAGTCGATTGTCGAAGTCGGCGCGTGGCCCAAGCCCTGGTCGCGCACGCTTACCTCCACCTGCCCGTCACGCACTCCGCTCGTGACGACGATCTCGCTGCCATACGGCGAGTAGCGGAGCGCGTAGGCCAGCAGTGTGTGGACGACCTCAGCGACCTTGCTCGCGTCGCCGGCCACCGCTGGCAATGAGGCATTGAGGTTGGAGACGAGCAGGGCGCCGGACATGTTGTGCTTCACCTTGCCGGTCTCGCGCGCGATGATGGCGTTGAGGTCCAGCGGCTCGATCATCAAGCTCCCGCGGCTGGTCTCGATGCGGTCGAGCTCGAGCATTTCCGTGATCAAGCGGTCGAGGCGATCGCCGTTGTTGTAGATCTCAGTCGCGAGGGCCTTCGTCTCAGCCGCCTCCATGTTGACGCCATCCCTGATCAGCTCGCTGCTGCCATTGATCTCCATCAGGGCGGTCCTGAACTCGAAGCTGACGCCCTGCAGGAACTCGCTCTTGAGCAGGTTCAACCTCTCGAGCATCGCGAGGTTCGCCTTGGCCGACTCTTCGGCCTCGTGTATCGCGGTGATGTCCTCGAGCGTGGTCAGGAAGTACTCGAGCTCGCCTGTCGCATCCTTGACCGCGGTCGAGGTCCAGTGCACCCACACCTCGCTGCCATCGGCGCGCACCATCGGGCTGTCCGTCTGGATGCCGTCGGATCCCGAGTTCTGCAAAGCTCGAAGTCTCTCGACGACGCGGCCGGGATCCGCCGCCGGGATGTACTTGATGATGGCGGAGCCGATCATCGAGTCGACGGGCTCGCGGAACAACAGAGCCATCTCGGGGTTCGCATCGATGACCTTCAATTTCCCGTCGGTGCGCGCGATCCCGATCGGCGCCTGGGCGATGACCTCGGCGAGCAGGGCTTCCGATTGACGGCTGGTCACGACCATACCCAACGAGTCGATATGGGTCAGGACCTCGCTCACGATCAGCAGAGCTGCCATCGCCACCGCGAGCTCGTACTGAAATTGGTCAGTTCTGCCACCTCGAACCACCACGATCAGCGCACTGGTGGCGGCGGCCACCACGACAGCCCAGGGCAGCGCGATCTGCCAGAGGTCGATCGGCAACCTGTCAGCGGCGCGGTCATTCGCGCGCGCCGGCCACAGGGCGGCCAGCGCGACCAGCAGGTACCCGATCACCCATCCCGAGTCGAGGACGAGCAGATAGTTGCCGTTCGTGGTCATGTAAGCGAAGGCGGTGTCCGAGAGAGAGTTCGCCGCGAGGCCCAGCAGGAGCAGGATCATGCGCCCGTGCTGGAAGCGAGAGGCCCGGCGGATGGCGAGGATCAGGACCGTCGCCACGAGCATGTCGCCGACCGGGTAGGCGAGGCTGATGCTCCGCTCGACCAGGCTTCCACCGCCCTCCTCGACCTGCTGGAGACCGAGAGCCCAGGCGGTGAAGACGAGAGCGAGGAAGATGTTCAGGCCGTCCAGCCACACGCGCCAACGTTCGGCGGTGCCTCGCGGGGCGGTCCAGAAAGAAAGCACACCAAAGATCGCGAGCGGCACGGCCGCCAGGTATCCGACGTCGGCTGCGGACGGGAATGGCGAGATGCCGAAGCCGACTTCGTAAACGCTCCAGACCGCTTGGCCCAGGCCCCACGAGGCGGCTGACGCGGCAAGCAACGCCCAACCGCGCCGGAACTGGCCGTCCGATCGGCGGGCGGTTCGGGCGCAGACCACGGCAGCGATGAAAGCCGCCACGGACTCGCCGATGTCGTCCACCGCGACGACCAAGGTGTGGCCGCCGGCTTGAAGACCCACGACGGCCACAAACCCGATGGAGGCGATCGCGGCCAAGGCTGAAGCGACTCCGAACGCCTTCCAGCGATCGGGGCGAACCGAAGGTACCCCCATCTTGCAGCCATCGTAGGTGCGGTTTCCGGGCGGGAGACCCTGAGATCGGCTGGTTCAACCCCCGGGTAACCAGCGGGGAAACGGGTGCCGCCAGAATGGCCACCGCCCCACCGGTCCGTGCTCGCAAGCGAGCAGGGACCACCTCCCCGACAGGGCGGGGAGGTGAACGCTCGCCACGGCGAGCGCTTCTGCGACCCCTCTTCAGGGTCTAGGTGTTGACGGGCAGCGTCAGCTGCGGCTCGGGTATCGGCTTCTCCTTGTCGAGGCGCCGGACCGCCGTTCCGACCGCGAAATACTCGATCACATGCGAGCCCCAGTAGTACTGGACCTCCTCGACCCTCACGCCGACGACGCCTTCGGCCTGCAGCTGCATGGCCTCGTACTGCATGCGGTCCATCGCGATCTCGCGCGCTTCGTAGATCGCCTGCGTGTAGTTCGCCATCTCGGCGTTCCTGCCGAGCTGGCTGAGCGCCTGCCGGAATCCCTGGTGCGCCACGTGGTAGACGCACGTGCCCATGACCAGGCCCAGCGGCGCGTGGCCCGCCTTGATGAGCTTCCAGAAGTCCTGCCCGTTGAGGTCAGACGTGAAGGGCTTTCCCGCCGCCGTCTTGTAGGAGCCCGACTCCGCTTTGACGGCGGTTCCGATCGCCATGAACTCGGCGAGGCCCGGCCCCCACTCGTAGGCCTTGAAAGTCAGACGAACGCCCACTATGCCATCGGCGCCGAGGGCTTCGGCCTCGGCCTCCATACGCGCCATCGCGAGAGAGCGCGCCTCATACATCGCCTGGCTCAGGTAGCCGAGCTCCTGGTTCTGGTTGTAATTGCTGATCTGTGCGCCGATGTGATAGATCGACGAGCCAACCACCAGGCCGCGCGGATGAAAACCGGCCGCCTTGATCAGGAGGTACTCGTCGACCGAGAGGTCTGATGTGAAAAAGTCTCCCTGCCCGCGATTGAGGCGGTCGAGGGCGAGCTTCGGAAGCTGCGGCGGAGCGGGCGGGGGCTGTGAGCCTGGGGGTTGGCTGCTCATCTGAAGTCTTGATCCCTCCATAACGTTGACGGCAATTGCTTTAGGACCTCACCGCACCAGCTGGTCGAGGGCATTGCGGGCGCTGGCGCTGGACTCCGCATGCTTGGTCAGATGCGCCGACAACGCTTCGATCCATTGATCCAGGCGCATGACCTCGTTTTTGAGAACGATGCCGCGAACCTGGTGGTTCAAGCGAGCCTCGAGGCCGCTCGCGGCGCGACGAATCTCGTAACCGTGATCTTCGATCTGTATGCGGATCGACTGAACCGGGTGCTCTTTCTTGAACAGGCCTCCTTCCCGCTCCACGCGAACCATGTTGGGCAGAGCGCCGGAGAGCTTGTTCGCGAGGACCTCGAGGAAGGTCTTCAGATCGGCGGCGTCCGCTCGGAGGGAGGCTGCCAGCAGGTCGAAATCGGACGCCGGCCCACCGCTCAGGTCGCCCATTCGGTGCCAGTATAGGCAGCGTTAACCACCTAGAATCTGGGAGCTTCAACTACAGGTCAAGTTCACCTTCTGGAGGTGCGTCATGAGCATCCTGCGCCGCATGTCCGACGTGTTCCAGCAGAAGGTCAGCGCGGCCGTCGACAAGGCCGAGGACCCGTCGCAAGCTCTCGACCTTTCTTATCAGAAGCAGCTCGACGCCCTGCAGCAGGCCCGTCGAAGCGTGGCCGACGTCCTGACCTCGGAGAAGCGGCTCGAGCTCCAGGCGGACCAGCTCACCCAGAGCATCGCGAAGCTACAAGGCCAGGCGCGGACGGCGCTGGGCCAGGGCAAAGAGGACCTGGCCCGAGAGGCTCTGACGCGCGCGCAGATGGCGCAGACCCAGCTGGACGGGCTCACACAGCAGATCGCGACCGTCAAGCAGCAAGAGCAGAAGCTCGAGATCACGGTTCAGAAGCTCCAGGCAAGGATCGAAACGTTCCGGATGCAGCGCGACACGATGAAGGCCCAATACCAGGCCGCCAAGGCGACCACCAACGTGGCCGAGACAGCCACCGGCCTCTCAGAGCAGATGGCGGACGTCAGCATGATGGTCGATCGATCGCGAGACAAGATCGCCCAGATGCAGGCGCGGTCGGCCGCAGTGGGCCAGCTGCTCGACTCGGGCGTGCTGGACGACCCGGGTGCGAGCGGAGGGGACGACATCGACCGCCAGCTCGGAGCGAGCAGCGGCGAAGCGGCGGTGCAGGCTCAGCTCGACGCGATGAAGCAGCAGATCGCCCTTCCCGCCTCCAATATCGTGGTGCGCGTGCAGGGTGAGGGTCAGTTCCGCCTGGCCGGCTCATTCAAGGGCGAGCTCGACGGGTACGACCAGAAGGTCACCGCTGCGATCGAAGCCGGCCAGCCGGCGGCGCTCAAGCAATCCGTGCACGACGTGATCGCTTTCGTGAAGAGCCACGGGGTCCCGGTGCCGGATGCGGAGAGCGCGGCATCGCAGGTCGTCCTGCCGTCGGAGGACCTGACCCTCGACGAGGCCAAAAAGATCATGGCCGGCGGTTAGGGCTTGGATATGAGCGGCAACCTGACGGTTTCCGCTCATCGGCGGGTTGGCTTCGCCAGCGCGCCTGCTCACCTTCCCGGGGATCGGATTGTCTTAATAATTACTCCGGGCGACGCATGGCGGTATCTATTGCGCTGGGGACGGCGGGGTCACTCCCAGAGCGTCCGCATCTGCGTGGTCACCGCGAAGGGGTCCTCGCCCCGCTGCAGTTGCATGATCGCCTGCGCGCGCGGATCGTCCTGGAAGAGCGCCTTACCCGCGCTGACGCGCCGATTCCAGGCGGCTTCAAAAGCCTGAACGCGCGTCTTGTTGGCGCCGAGCAGGCCGGGGACGGCGTGATACACGACGGTTGAGCCCACGCGATCGCGGCCCAGCCGGCCCGCGAGCAGCCGGAGGCCACCCAGGAAATTTCGAGGCGGCGCTGACACGTACCGCGGGATGATCCACCGCGGCGACTGAAGCGGAGCCAGCAGCTCATCGAGAGCCGTGGCGAAGACGCTCGAGTCTTGCAGGGTCGCACCCTCGAGGTAGCAGCGGTAGTAGCCGTCGGGCTGGGTGACCACGCGGACTGAAGCCGCGGTCAGGCGGTTGTCAATGAGGCTCGTTGCGACCAGCGCCTCGGCAACGGCTGCCGCGAGGTCGTCAAGCGAGCTCGAAGGTCCCAACCGATCGGCGTATGTCTTCATCGAATGCGCGGCCCAACCAACGCCGCCCGCGACGAACAGGCCGCCCAGCCCGATCGCCAGCAGGTCCTGGCCGGCGGCGATGGTGAGCAACGCCGCGATCAGGCCGCCACCCGTACCCAAAACAGCGCGCGTCTGCACAAAGCGTGGCCCTGGTTCGCCTGGAGCGGTGCCGTTCAGCTTCCGGACCGAGACCCCGAGCGCGTGCTGCGCGCGGATGCGCACCGTCTCGGTCGGCAGATTCCGATATGGCTCGCCCACGCGCCACAGCGCGTAAATCCGATCGCGATCGGCGCACCGCTCGATGACCTCGCGGTTGACTGCGGCCACCACGTCGTCCGCGGGGGGACCGAAAGGAGAAAGGCGCTGATCGACATGTCCGACGCCGGACTCGATCTCCCCTGCCGCGGTGATCGCGAAATAGTTGCGGTGCTTGCGCACGAGGCGCTCGTAATCGGCCGCCCCCTTCGGGTGATCGCGAGCGACGCAGATGACGTCCCAGTTGTTGGCCACCTTGTGCGCGTCGGTTGGGTCCAGCCGAAGCGAGCGTCCGCGCATCTGGTGCACTGACGTCGTGGTCGTTACCCCGGTCAGGTCGATCAGGACGTTGATGGATTTCGCGTCCCATCCTTCACCGAGGAGACCACGCGTTCCGAGCAGGCAATGGGTCGCACCTTCTTCGAAGTAGCGAGTGATCAGCGGCAGGTAGACCGAGGCGGACCAGGCGCCGGTGGACGGCTTGATCTGCTGCACCGACTGCCAGCCGTCTCCGCCATCCGTGCCGGTGAACAGGGCTGACGCTTCCAGGCGACCCTCCAGCTCGGGATTCTGCCTCACCATCCATGGAACCAGCTCGGTGGCCGTCGCCAGTGAGCAGGCGACCGTCTGTCCCGTGACGAGGATGGGGTCGAGGTCCGCCGTCACCTGGTCGCTCAGCAGCGTTCGCAAAAGCAGCGCGGCCGAGCCCGCCTGCGCATCGAGCACGCCGCGCAGCTTGCCGACCACCTCGCTGCCTGCAACCTCGTAGTCGCACAGCAGCAGCGCCCGCAGGTTGGCGCCGAGCGCCCGCGATTCGGCCGTGAGGATGTCGATGGCGGCCACCCCCTTGCTCGCGGACAGTAGAAGGACGCGATCGACGGGCGACACGTACGAGCGGATTCCCTGCAGGGTGAGAACGTATCCGAGGGAAGGCAGCGCTTTCCGGATCGCCTCCCACGCCGCAACGTCTGAAGGGTCGGCGCTCTCTCGAAGGTGACCCGTGCAGTAGTCGCCGATCAGGGCCACCCAGTCGTCCGCGTCCGGAGGGCGACGCTGGGCCTCCCCGAGGCGCGCGCCGTCAGGAAGCTCGAGCTGATTGGCGTAGCAGTAGCGGAGACCGGCGAGGGCGAGCTCCGGGTGGTCGGCGTTGAACCGCTGCCAGGCGACCTGGACTCCCTCCCCGGTCTTGCGTTCGAAGATCCGGCTGCGCAGCCAGTCGACGAAGGAGACCGTTCCGAGGTCGGGGCGCATCATGTCCGCGAGCAGCTCCTCGAAGCGCGTCTTCTCCTCGGCGATGTATTCGATCTCGTGCTGGAGCGGCGTCGTGATGTAGGCGAGCTCCTGGTACGGCGCCAGGTTCCCTTCTTTCACCACCGCGGGCGTTGGCACCTCGAAGTCGGCACGCCCGAACAGCTCGTTGTAGAGGACAGCCTCTCGCGCGCCCATCTCGGAAGGTGGAGTCGCGGTCAGCCCGACCAGGAACACGTCGCTGCCCAGCTCCTGCGCCAGCGCGCGGAGTAGATAGCCCCACATCTCGAGCAGGTGGTGGCATTCGTCGAGGACGATCGTGAACTGGCCCGCGGCCTTGATCCGCTCGATGAGGTTCCGGCCGTTGGGGTGCAGTATCGAGAGAAGCTTCTCGTGGTCGCCAGAGCCGGCGATCAGCAAGCGGGCATGGCTGCGCAGGCGTGCAGCCTCGGCACGGTGGTGTGGATTCGCATCGGACACCGCCGGGTGCTCGCCCTCGACCGCAGCCTGCCACTCCGCCACCTGCTGCTCGAGCATCGGGTTGTGGGAGTCGAGGTCGCAGATCGCCTGGTAGGTGAGAGCAGTGATCGCCGCGGCGAGATCGGACGTGTCCCCGGCCTCGACTATGGCCGGCCGGTAGGTGCGCCACTGCTTCACCCATTGCTCCTGGATCGCCGTATTGGGACCGAGTACGAGGCAGCGGTTGCCGAGGCGGCGGGCGATTTCGAGGCCGACCAGCGTCTTGCCGGCCCCCGGCGGCAGCACCAGGTAGGCCCGGCGCCGGCCGCTCGATCGCGCCTTCTCGAAAGCATCGAGCGCCATCGACTGATACCGGCGCAGCTTGCCCGGGTAGGCCACCTTCGCGAAGACGTCCGCAAGCTCGCCCGGCGGCATCGGTGGACCTTCCGGCTGGTGCTCCCCATCCGTGGAGTGCGGGGTCGCGGGGGCTCCGGGCGACGAGGGGCGTGTTTTCGCGCCTGCGCCACCAACCATGGCTGGAGCCGGAGTTATCGCGACATTATCGATTTCGGGCGGCGCCTGAACTCCCATTTTCGCCAGCAGCGCGACAGCGGCATCGGCCGGCACGGGCCGAACGTCGCCCCCCAGAAACCGCATTCTCGTCTCCGCCCAGCGCCTGCCTTCCAGAAGTGTTCTGACCAGGTAATCGGGCTCCGACAGCCCATCGGCCGGCCGGATCCTCTCGACGCGGCCGAGTCTTGGGGTCGCCAGAGTTTCGATGATCACGAAGTCGCCTTCATCGGTACGGTGGTGGATGGCTGCTACCTTGTCCACCCTGGTCGATGAAGGCTTACGCTGGCCCGCGCTGAGATCCGGCCAGGCGACCAGATCGCCCGCCTTGCCCGCCAGGAACTGGTAGCCGGAACGGTCTTTGATCGTCACGAGGTCGCCTGGTCTGGCGTCCTTGGCAGGAATGTCGATCGGGGGGAGCTGTATTGCCAGCAGGCTTCTCAGCTCGCGAAGAGTGATCCGGGCCTCGTTGGTCAAGTCCGCCGAAGCCTAGTCGTCTTGCAAGGGCCGCACCTCGGTCGGCAGGGAAGTTGCTCGGGTGAGCTTGACTCCCCACTCGAGGGCTGACTCGAGGTCAGGCGCCCTGATGACCAGGAACCCGCCGATGTGCTCCTTGCCCTCGGCAAATGGCCCGTCGGTCGTGAGCAACTTCCCGTCTCGGAGCCTGACCACCGTCGCCGTGCCCGCCGGGTGCAAACCCGCGGCGAAGACCCAGGCGCCGGCCGCCTTGAGCTCACGGTGCAGCGCACCGAGGTCTCCCATCACCTTCTCGAGCATCGCCGGCGGCGGAGGATCGCCGTCCGGCTGGTAGATGCTCAGGAGGTACTGCTTCAACTGGCAGCCGGTTGATAGGTCGCGATCACGACGCCTTTGGTCGTCGTCTTGCTGTCGATGAGCCGCAGAGGCTTCGCGGACCCTTCGTTGAACATGTGGCGTCCCGATCCCAGGACCAGCGGGTGAATCAGCAGCACATATTCGTCGATGAGGTTGTTTCGCATCAGGGCCTCAACGAGCACTCCGCTCCCGAGCACAACGATGTCCTTGCCCGGCTCCTGCTTGAGCCTGGCGACCGCGTCCGCGGCGTCCCCTTGGAGCAGCCTGGAGTTCATCCAGGGCAGCGGTTCCTTCAGCGTGGTGGACGCAACGTACTTCAGCGTGTTGTTCAGCACGTCCGTGTAGGGATTGTCTTTTCGCGCCGGCCAGACCGAGTAGAAATCCTCGTAGGTCCTCCGCCCCAGCAGGATCGCCCCTGTGCCGGACATGCTCCCTCCGGCTACGCGGCCCATCATCTCGTCGGCGTACGGAATCGCCCAGCCGCCATGGGTGAAGCCGCCTCGGACGTCCTCGTCTGCTCGCCCCGGGGCCTGCATCACGCCGTCCAGCGTCAGGCTGTTGAACACGATCACTCTTCTCATTCGATCTTCCTCGTTGGTGTTGCCGGTATCACGGTCTATACGAATGCCATCCGGCCGGATCGACACTTCGGTGGAATCAGCGCCACCACGGTTTTTGAGCAGCTTCGACCGCCGCGCTCACGGGCTCCTCGAGGTCACCTTCCAGGCGGGTGAGGTTCTGTACCCACTCGCCGGCCATCACCACCGCGATCGCCCCCTTCCCCACCTCGGCGTCCTTTTGCCATCGGCCAAGGCAGCCAAGCTCCGCCCGGCGCAGCACGGACAGTGACACCTGGGACTCGAGCTGGAACGCCGGCGAAAGGTCCAGGCGGTCCGCCAGGCGGCGGTACAGGCTCAGCAGCACGCGCACCTGCTCATGCGTCTCGCGGGCTCCATCCGCGCAGGATCCGGCCTGGTACCCCATGCCGGCAATCACTTCGAGAAGGTCGCCCGCAAGGATCGCGTGGTTGGCCGAAGAGAGCAGGAACGCTGCGGTCTCCTGGTCGAACGAACGGTCGCCCTTCTCAGTGATGAACGTGTCAAACGCCGCGTCGGCGCGGTCCCTGGCGCGGACTACAGCCTTTCGAAGCGGGTCAGCTGCGCTCGCCGTCTCGAACCCGGCCGCCGCCGGCACAAAACCCAGCACGAGATCGAATCCGATCCCGAGGTATTCGACCACGCCTCGATAGAGGCTCCCGAGTGCTCTCGCAAGCTCGCGGCGCGCTCCATGCGGCCACAGCAGCAGACCCACCAGCAAGCTGATCACCGCGCCGACCATCAGGTCTTCGATGCGCACCAGGCCGACCTGCCAACCCGCCGGGGAGATCAGGTTGAACACGATGATCAGGTTGATCGTGAACGCCGCCTGGCTGAGCATGAACCCGATGGTCGTCGCCGCGTAAGCGGCCAGGAACACCGCCAGCGGAAAGGCGATCCACATGATGTTGTGATCGTTTCCGGCGATCACCGCGAACACACCACCAATCACCACGCCGATCGCGTTGCCGGCAACCGCGAGGACAATCGTGCGCCCGGTGCCAAGAGCGTTGCTGCGCAGGACCTGGATAGTTCCCAGAACGACCCAGAACGCGTGCGAGAGACCAAATGCGCCCGCGATGAAGACCGCCAGGGCAAGGCCGATCGCCACTCGAAGGGTGCCCTGCAACACGGTCGAGGGAGGCTCGAGGTGGGTGCGGATCGCCTGGAGGACGTCGATCGCGGCATCGCCCGCGTCGAGCTTCGCGCCAGCCGCGACGATAGCGTGCCGGCCCAGCGTGAACGTCACGTATGAGACCACTCGGAGCGTGTCGTCGACGTCGAGTCCATCGAGCACATGCTCGACCTGCCGTCCAGACCGCAGCTGCTCGGCCGCCCATCTGTCAAGCGCGGCGCGATGCTGCACTCGCGCTACCTCGATAGCCTGAAGGTGCGGCTTGGAGCCACCTCTGAGCACGCCGGCACTGGAACGCAGAGCGTCGACCACTGACGCGACAAGCTGTTTCCCCTCCGGCAGGTCGGGGCGCACCGCGCTCCGGTCTTCGTTGAACGGATGCTCGACGATGTCGACTATCCGCTCACACTCGACGAGCATCTGGATGAATGCGCGGTCGCGACGAGCCGGCGCGATTGGGCGTTTGCCCATCACGGCATACGCGCGGCGAGCCTCTTGCACAGCCACGCGAGCTGCCCCTTCGAGCCGTAGGAATTCGTCATCGCCCGCACCGGGCCGCATACCTTCGACGAGATCGGCGACGGCGAGCAGTGCATTTGCGGCCAACTTGTTTGTCATGACGCGTTCGAATCGCGGCCAGAGCACGACGGCGGCCGCGGTCGATATGAGCCCTGCCATCGCCCAGCCGCCGACACGCGCCGGAATGACGTCAGGCGAGGCCGGGATCGTGACGGCGATCACGAACGCCAGGAGCATTCCGAGGTTGGCGGCGGCGAAGTACCCGCCGAAGATGCGGCTGAACGAGATCGCGAAGCCGACGATGAACATCACCACCGCCGGCAGCCAGGGTGAGGTTGAGACGAGCGTGCCCAATGCCACCAGGGCCGCTCCCACGAGAGTCGCCGTCAGGTAGGCGAGCGCGCGAGGGCGCCGCAAGCCTCCGAAGTCGGAGATCACGAGCAGCGAGAAGCAGCCGAACATCACGAAGACCAGGCTTTGCGGCGCGCGCAAGAGCACATCGGCAAACGCGAAGGCGAGCGGGATGACGATGGCCGCGCGAGCCGCGCGCCGGAAGGCGGAGAAGCCGGGATCGCGCGGCGGCTTGACCGAGACGTGCAGCCGGCGGCTGAATACCGTGACCGAGCTCAGCGGACGCGTTCGACCGAAAGCGCGGGATCCCACCTTGCCAGGCGGGCGCCGGCGGCGTAGGTGCTTTCGCAAAACCGGAGAATCGCATCGCGAGGCGATGGGCTTTTGCGGACGTCCTCGTAAAGAAGAGCGAACTCGCCGAGCTCCGGGCTCCACGTGCGCGCGGCCGGCTCGATCGCCTGCTCCTCGATCCCGGCCGGTTTCGGATACGTGTACGAGAAGAAGGCGGCTCGAGGGAAGCGCGCATGGCCTGGCCAGAACCCGCAGCACACCTGCTCGGCGTCGCCGCCCAATCGTTCGATGATCCCGGCGCCCGGTGGCGGCGTCACCGCGCGGCCATTGAATCTCGAGTAGGCGAGGTCGAAGGATCCCCAGAAGAACTGCACCGGCGAATGACGGCCCCGGTATCGAGAACGGTGGTCTTTGAGCACAAGGTCGACCTGGGACAGCACTCTCCAGAAACGATTGGCCAGCTCCGGCTCGTAGCTTGCGTGAGCGGTGTCGCCGGCAAAGGGAATGGGATCGCTGACCTCAGAGGGGATCGGTCGGAAGCTTGTCTTGATGCCGAACGCATCGAGGCTTGCCATGAAGTCCGCGTAGAAGTCGGCGACGGGCCGCGACGTGAGTGGCACGCGGCGAGCCTCGCCCCGCACGGTCTGGATCACCACCTGGTGGTCGATGAGGTCCACGTCGACCTGGAAGATCAAGCCCTTACCGGACTCCATCGGCGTCGTGGTCAACCCACGCGCGGTCAGGTAGAGAGGCACGTTGGCCCATTGCGGCTCGAAAGGCGTCAGCGAAAGGCGGACCTTGCCGATGATCTGCAGCGTCATGTGCAGGGTGTCGAGCGTGTCTCGCCACGCGCCGTAAGGCAGCTCCGGCCAGGCTTCCTGACTGCTCACAGCCGTTCAGTCTGCCACGGGAACAGAGCGGGACCGGCAGGAGGTTAAATTAGCGAGATGACAGGCGCCGGCGTGGTCCTCCTGACGACCTTCCTTGCCTCGGCGGTCGAAGCGATCGAGATGGTCATCATCGTGCTGGGCGTGGGCGCGGCACGTGGATGGCGTTCAGCACTCATTGGGGCTGCCGCGGGTTTCGCCGTGCTGGCCGTGGTCATCGCCGTATTGAACGTCGCGCTGGCGGCGATTCCGATTGGGCCGCTGCGCGTGGTCGTCGGCGCTTTGCTTCTGCTGTTCGGCCTGCAGTGGTACCGCAAGGGCATCGCGCGCGTGGCGGCCCGTGGCCTCGCCGGCATGGGCGAAGAGGCGGTGGAGGAAGAGGACATTCCGGCGAGTGGAATGGACTGGGTGGCCTTCGTGCTCTCGTTCAAAGGTGTGCTGCTCGAGGGCCTCGAGATCGCGCTCATCGTCGTCTCGTTTGGGCTTGCGGCCGGGCAGCTGGGCCTTTCTGTTATCGGCGCCGCGGCTGCCGTGGTAATCATCGGGGCGTCTGGTTTTGCGCTGAAGGGTTTCGTCACACGGATTCCACGAAGCCTCTTGCAGCTCATCGTCGGAACGCTGTTGACCTCTTTCGGTACTTTCTGGTCGCTGGAGGGTCTCGGCGTCAGCTGGCCTCAGAGTGACCTCGACATCGTGCTCCTCCTGGTCGTTTACGGTCTCGCCGCTGCCACCTACATCGTCATGGAGCGCCGCCGCATCCATCAGATGACCATGGAGGCGGCCTAGTGTCCCGCTCCGGACACTAAATGCGAGTTTTCGTTGCAGGGGTCGTGGGTGTCGCGCGATTTCTTTATGGGTTCGTCGTCGGCGACGACTGGTGGGTCGCACTGGCGATCGTGATCGCGCTCGCGGCCACGGGCGTCCTCGTGGGCGACCACATTTCGGCCTGGTGGCTGGTTCCGTTCGTGGCCATCTTCATGACCGGCGTGAGCCTTCAGCGCTCAGCCCGCAAGAGGCGCGCACCCGCCTAGTTCCTAGTGGCCGGTGGCCTCGTAGCCGGCAACTTGAATGCGCTGCAGGCCTGTCACCGACAGGATCTGGTCCTCACCTAGCGAGTCTTCCGCAAGCAGGGCCTTGGTCAGCGCTTCCAGGCGGCTGCGGTTGTCGGTCAGGAGCGTCATCGCCTCGGTGAAACATTCGTCAGCGATCCGCTTGACCTCGAGGTCGACCTCGCGCGCGGTCTCCTCGCTGTATGGACGCACCGCGGAGAAACCGTTGCCCTGGCCGTCTTCGGAAAACGCGAGCGGGCCGATGGTCGCGCTCATGCCCCAACGAACGACCATCTCGTGCGCGATCATCGTCACCTGCTGGAGGTCGTTGGCCGCGCCGGTGGACACGACTCCGTAGATGAGCTGCTCCGCCGCGCGCCCGCCCAACGCGCCGATGATCCGCGCCCTCAGGTAGTCCTCGCCGTAGTTGAAGCGATCGTCGATCGGGCTCTGCACCGTGACGCCCAGCGCGCCTCCGTGCGGAATGATCGTGACCTTGCGGACGGGGTCGGCGCCGGCCACCAGCAGGCCGAGCAGCGCGTGCCCGGACTCGTGATAGGCGATGCGCTCGCGGTCGATCGGCGAAAGCATCAGGTGCCGCTCGGTGCCGAGAAGGATCCGGTCGATCGCTTCGTAGAAATCGGCCGCCGTGACCATCGTCTCGGCTTTTCTTGCCGCGCCCAGGGCCGCCTCATTGACCAGGTTGCGGAGGTCGGCTCCGACCAGGCCTGGGGTCATACCAGAGATGTCGTCGAGGTCGACGTCCGGGGCAAGGGGAACGCCCGCTGTGTGGAGCTTGAGGATGGCGGCCCGGCCACGACGGTCAGGAGGCTGGAGGGTGACGCGACGGTCGAAGCGGCCCGGACGCGTTAGCGCGGCATCGAGGATCTCGGCGCGGTTGGTGGCCGACAGAACGATGACGCCGACGCCCGGCTCGAAACCGTCCATCTCGGTGAGGATCTGGTTGAGCGTCTGTTCCTGCTCGTCGTTGCTTCCAAGGCGAAGGCCCGAGCTGCGGCTGCGGCCGATGGCGTCCAGCTCGTCGATGAAGATTATCGCGGGCGCGGCCTTGCGCGCCTTGTCGAACAGGTCGCGCACGCGCGAGGCGCCGACTCCGACGATCGCCTCGACGAACTCCGAGGCCGACTGGCTGAAGAACGGAACCTTTGCCTCGCCCGCGACGGCGCGCGCGAGGAGTGTCTTGCCGGTGCCCGGCGGCCCGATGAGCAGCACGCCCTTCGGGACGCGACCTCCAAGTCGCTGGTACTTCTGTGGCTCCTTCAGGAAGTCGACCAGCTCCTCGAGCTCCTGTTTGACCTCATCTATGCCCGCTACATCGGCGAACGTCGTAGCCGGCCGTTCTGCGTCGTAGATCCGAGCGCGGCTCTGGCCGAACGCGCCGAGCAAGCCACCGGCGCCCGAGGCGGCCGAGCGCCGGAGAAGATAGAGCAGGCCGCCGACGATGAGCAGCGTGGGGCCGAAGCTCAGGAGGAGCTGCTCCCAGAATGGCAGCGGCGGGTTCTCGGGCTTCGCGTTGATCGTGACCCCGTGCTGCTCGAGCAGCGTTTCCAGGTTGTCGTTGGCGAACGACGGATGCTGCGTCGTGAAATGCGTCGCCTTCGTCCCAGTCCCCGGCTCGGCCACCGCCGTCTTGGTTACGCCTGTGATGGCATCGCCCGTGGTCGTGACCGTGACGACGTTGTCTTCCGTGACCTGCTCTTTGAAGGTGTTGTACGGCAGGGTGATGGTGGTGGGCTGAGCGGGCGCCAGCAGCACGTTCGTGATGAAGACGTTGACCGCGAGCAGCACGAGCAGCGTGATCCAGAACCGTCTGGACAGAAGAGGATTCGGCATCCGCGGGACGGGCGGCTTGGGCGCGGTCGACGGTTTGGGCGCGCGGGCGGGCGGGGGCGGCGGCGAGACGGCCATGTGCACGGCAACAGTACGACGCCCGTGGGTGGCGAGGCACCGTGCGGGCGCTCAGCTGATCAGGACAGCGGCTGCCCATGCCTGGATCGCCGGCAGCAAGTCCGGGGCCAGGCCCACCGACCGCTAGTCATGGGTGGTGGTGCAGAGGCCGGGAGAGCGAGCCGCTCTCCCGGCTGACGGCTTTCAGGCGACCGGTGTTCCCGCCATGTAGGCGTGTTCTGAAACGACTGCGCATACGAAGGTGATGCCCGAATCCAGCTGGCGAAGACCACCCGAGGCCCAGCCTGCCTGGAGGCCGGCGAGGGTGGTGATGTGCGTCACCGCCGCGCTGGAGGTGAAGAGCTCGATGTAGACGTGCCAGGGCACGTTGAAGTCACCCGTGTGAGGCATGCCGACGAGGTGATCGTGTCCGGGAACGGCTGACGGGTCGGTGCCGTATACGGCGGGCATGACAGACGTCGCCACGCCCGCGATCACCCCCGCGTGATCGGGGCAGTTGCCGGGAGCCGCGCCCATGCAATTGAACGTACCCGGGGTCCCCGGCGGATAGACGATCAGGTAGAGCGGCGCCACGGCGTGCGGGTTGACATTGTTGATGGGATTGTTCGGTCCAAGTGGCGCCAGCCGGTTGGGAGTCAGCAGGTACACGAAGGTACCGTCGAAGTCGTTGTAGGCCGGCTCGATCGAGGCGTTGCCCAGCGCACGCTCACCGCTGGGTAGCGCACCGGCGACTCCGTTGATCGGGAGCAGGCACGCCACGACGGCAGCTGCACTCGCGAGCAGCCCTCGATGCGATTTCAAAAAACGGGCCATCTTTGCCTCCTTTACCGGTAGAAGTACGGGTCGAGCACGCTGACCTGGGTGATGCGGTCGACGGGCAGCGAGTTCTTGCCGGCGGTCTTGCGAATCGCTTCCGGGTTCGGACCGTCGTAGATGCAGAAGGTCTTCTTCTTGTCGTCCGTGACGTAGGAGTGGATCCACGTCACCCCTTCGTCGCCGTTGCGGTCCACGACCTGCAGGCAGACCGCCGCGCCCTCCGCGTTGACCGGGATGTGCAGGCCGTCCGAGAACGTCCTCTCCACTAGATACCTGGGCATTCGCGCGCCCTCCTCTGACGAAATTTCGCGCTCTCGCGATGAGCGAAACGCTAGGTTTCGGCAACGCGGACGGAATCGGGAGATCTCCCCCAACTTGGGCCGAGCGCCCACCCATCTTTGTGGACTTGATCCAGAGCGGGAATGGGCGCAGGATGGTGGCCCTGAAGCTGGAGATAGACCGGACCGCGGTTTCGACAGACGCCCTACCGGAGCTGCTGGAGCGATCCGGCGAGCTCGGCACGCTCGCGAGCCATCTGGTCGGCGTCGCGACCACATCGGCGGGCCACCTCTGCCTGATCGGCGGCGAAGCCGGCGTCGGTAAGACCGCGCTCGTCCGGCGCTTCTGCAACCAGCAGGGCGGCACACGCGTCCTCTGGGGCGCCTGCGACCCGCTCTTCACGCCGCAACCCCTCGGCCCGTTGATGGACATCGCGTCCAGGATCGGAGGCGAGCTCTTGCGGCTCGGCGGCAGCCGGGCTCGGCCTTATGAGGTCGCTGCGGCGCTGCTCGGCGAGCTGCGCGGAGCCGCGCCCTCGATCGTCGTCCTCGAGGACTTGCAGTGGGCGGACGAGGCAACCCTCGACGTCATGCGCCTGTTGAGCGGCAGGGTCGAATCCGCGCCGGCTCTGGTGATCGCAACCTACCGGGACGACGAGCTCGGGCGGGTGCACCCGCTGCGGTTCCTGCTCGGCGAGATTCCGCGGCATGAGTCGGTGTCCCGGATCAAGCTTCAACCGCTTTCCGCCGCCGCGGTGGCCGCCCTGGCGGGCAGTGCCGGCGTCGATGCCGGCGAGCTCTACCGAAAGACGGCCGGCAACCCATTCTTCGTCACCGAGGCTCTGGCCTCTGCGGACGAGGACCAGATCCCGGCCACGGTGCGCGACGCCGTCCTGGCCCGGGGAGCGCGGCTGTCGCCGGAGGGCCGTGCGCTGCTCGATGCGGTCGCGATCGTCCCGCAGCAGGCGGAGCTGTGGCTGCTGGAGGCCGTCAGTCCAGAGCAGTTCCATGCCCTCGGCGAGTGCCTCAATTCCGGAATGCTGGCCCGCCAAAACGGATCGGTTGCCTTCCGGCACGAGCTCGCTCGCATGGCCATCGACGACTCGATCCCCCCCGATCGCGCGCTGCAGCTGCACCGGCGAACGCTGCAGGCGCTCGCCAACCCATCGCACGCGTCACCGGACGTGACACGCCTGGCCCACCACGCCGAGGCGGCCAACGACAGCGAAGCGATGCTGCGTTTCGGACGCGCGGCAGGCGAGCGCGCCTCGGCTCTGGGTGCTCATCGCGAGGCGGCGGAGCAGTTCACGCGGTCGCTGCGCGTCGCAGAGCTGCTGCCGCCGGGCGAGCACGCCGACCTCTTCCAGCTTCTCGCGCAGGAGCGGCTGCACACCAACCAGGCCGACCTGGCGATAGAAGCGCAGGCCCGCGCGATCAACCTCTACCTGGAGGCTGATGATTCCTTGAACAGGGCGGATGCGCTGCGCCGCCAGTCGCGGCTCTTCATGTGCGGAGGACGAGGCGCCGAGGCCGAGGAGCCAATCCTCGAGGCGATACGGGTTCTAGAACAGCTGCCCCGGAGTCGCGAGCTCGCACTCGCCTACTCCGGTCTCGTGATGTTCTACATGAACCATGACAACGCCGAAGGCGTGATCCGCACCGCGCCTTTGGCTCTGGACCTCGCCGAGCAGGTCGGAGACTCTGAAACGCTCCTTCATACCCTGAATTCGCTGGGGACAACAGAGCTCCTCAAGGGCGATCCCCGGGGCAAGGAGAAGCTCCTCCGAAGTCTCGACATGGCCGAAGAGCTGGGCATGGACGAGCATGTCGGTCGGGCTTACATCAACCTGGCGAGCGCCTCGGTGCAGGCGCGCATGTACGACGACGGCCTGGTCGAGCTCATCAGCCGCGGTGTGGACTTCTCTCGCGAGCACGGCCTCGAGCTGTGGAGGATGTGGCTGCTGTCATCGCTGGCCGAGGTGTACCTCGACCGCGGCGACTGGTCGCGAGCCGTGGAGGTCGCTGAAAGCGTGATGAAGGGCGAGAAGGGTCAGCTGCCCCGTGTGAGCGTGCTTCCCATCCTGGCCGTGGTTCGTGCGCGTCGCGGCGACCCGGCAGTCTGGCCCCTGCTCGACGAGGCTCAGGCGATGGCGGAGCGCGAGGGCGAGCTTCAATTCGCGGTGCCGGTGTGTATCGCGAGAGCGGAAGCCGCCTGGCTCGAAGGCCGCATCGAAGCGATCGCCGGCGAGACGGAGGCCGCCTTTCAGAAGGCCACGGCGCTCGGCGCGTGGTGGCAGGTCGGGGAGATGCTGTGCTGGCGCCGGAGGGCGGGGCTTGACGACGACATTCCTTCCATGCTGCCAGACCGGTACAAGGCCGAACTCCAGGGCGATTGGTCGAGGGCGTCGGAGCTCTGGAGTGCGCTCGGATGCGAATACGACGCGGCCATCGCTTTGGCCGGTGCCGATGACGACGCGAGGCTGAGGGAGTCTCTCTTGAAGCTGCAGAGACTCGGAGCCCGGGCGGCAGCCGCAGTCGTCGCGCGCAAGCTGCGTGCACGCGGCGCTCAGGGGATCTCGCGCGGGCCGCGTGCTTCGACGCAGCGCAATGCGGCCCACCTCACGGTGCGAGAGCTGGAGGTGCTCGACCTCGTGAGGTCCGGCATGAAGAACGCAGAGATCGCCAATCGCCTCTTCCTCACGCCGAAAACCATCGACCACCACGTCTCAGCAATCCTGCGCAAGCTGTCGGTCGAATCGAGGTCGCAAGCGGCTCGCGAAGCGACCCGACTTGGTTTGCTCAACTGAGTCACCCGTGCTTTCCAGCCGTGCGGCTGAGCTCACGGGGAACTTCTCGAGCCTCCGCCCACCGGCCGGTATCGAGACCGTGGAATTGACTCAAGCGGTGGTCGCCGTCATCCTCGTTGTGCCCGGCCTGTGGACTCTCGGGAGCGCGGGGTCGCGGTGATCGTCCATGTGCAGATGAACGTCGGGTCTTCGACTTCTTTTCGGACCGATTTGAGCCTATAGGTCCCGGGTCGGGCCGGCTGAATCGGGCGCAAGTCTGGTGGCAGCGTGAACATCTCGGCACGCCCCGGCACCCGGATTTCGATCCCCTGCGAGGAATTGGCCACCTCGATCGTGCCGTGAAGCTGGGCGCGGTGGTTCACGCTCCGGTCGGAGTTGAGGTAGGTGAGACCGATGAGGACATCCTTCCCGCGAATGAATGCGGCCTTGCTGCGATTCGCGACCGGCATCCCTCGCCGATCGACCTCGTTGACATCGAAGACGTGGTCTGGTTCAAATCGAATGACGTTCCCTTTTCGAAAGCCCTTGGCTCGGATGCCGCTGATGGTGATCAGACCCGTCCAGCTCTTGGCCCCGACGCGGGTGAGGCGGACCCAGATGGTCTCGCTGTCCCATAGGTCGGCCCCAGTCTCTTCGTGGTATGTTGGGTGGACGCCAGAATTGCCGCGGCCGGCTGCGTGCAACGCTGGGGGCGCGGACCAGGATTCGGTGGCTCATCATTCATTTACTACACGAACCGCTCGAACCGCTACGCGGCCTCCGATGGCATCGCACCAGACCGGAGCTCGGCGCCGCTGCGTAGGGGGCGGTCGCGGAGCAGCAGGCAGCAGGCCAGGCCGAGGATCCCGGAGACGATCGTGATCCAGAAGAGGTCGCCGATGGAGAGCGCCAGGGCGTTGTTGGCGCCCGCGATCACCTTGGGAATCAACGCCTGCTCAGGACCTGGCAGCAGGTGCTGGAGCAGCGCGCGGCCGTTGCCCACGTTCTGAAGGGCGCCGGAATACTTGACGAGCACGGAGATCAGCGGCTGAGGCACACCCTGATCGGATAGGTTCGCGGGAAGGCGGCTGGCAAACGACGAGGAAAAGATCGTGCCTGCCGCCGCCAGCCCGACCGAGGCGCCGATCTGGCGCAGGAATGTGAGCGTGCTGGTGGCCACGCCGAGCCTGCTTATCGGTACCGAGTTCTGCACCACGATCGTGAAACCGGCCATGGCCGGTCCGATGCCGAAACCGAGGACCAGCATCCAGCCCCAGAGCTCCCAGTCGGAGACCCCGGCAGTCAGGTGCGTCATCAAAAAGCCACCGATCAGCATCACCACCGCGCCGCCCGTCATCAGCCACTTGTAGCGGCCGAGCCGGCTGATCAAGAGGCCGGTGCCGATGCTGCCGCCCATCAACCCGACGAGCAGGGGCCAGATGTAGTAGCCCGAGGCGGTGGCGCTGATGCCGCGAACAGTCTGGTAGAAGCGCGGCATGAAGATCACCGCCGCGAACATGGCGATGCCGAACGCAAAGACCGCTGCCATGCTCACGGCGTAATCCTGGTTTCTGAACAGGTCCAGCGGAATGATCGGTTCCTTTGACCGCGACTCCGCGAACAGGAACACGGCCAGGATCACGAGGCCGACGATGATCAGGCCACCGACGTCGGGGTCGGTCCAGTTCGCCAGCTGTCCCGAGCTGTTCACGTTTCCCTTGTTGGTGAGCCCGAGCATGAAGGGCACGACCCCCGCCGTGAAGAGAGCTATGCCCAGGTAGTCGAGATCCCGAATCGAGGCCGTGCGGCGCGCGGCGCTCGGCAGGACAGTTGCGAGAACCACAAGCGAGGCGATGCCGAACGGCACGTTGACGTAGAAGACCCAATGCCAGCTGATGTGGTCGGTGATCCAGCCGCCGATGAACGGCCCGACGATGAAGCTGAGGGCGAAGACGGCGCCGAACAAGCCCTGGAATCGACCGCGCTCACGCGGGCTGTAGAGGTCGCCGATGATCGCAATCACGATCGGGAACAGCGCCCCGGCCCCAAGTCCCTGGATGGTCCGGAAGGCGATCAGCTGGTTCATGTCCTGTGATGCGCCCGACAGCCAGGAGCCGACCAGGAACAGGACCACGCCGATCATCAACATGACCTTGCGACCGAACACGTCGGAAAACTTTCCGTAGATGGGAACCGTCACGGTGGACGACAGGAGATAAGCGCTCACCACCCACGAGTAGAGGCTCGCCCCGTTGAGGTCGGTGACGATGCGCGGGAGGGCGGTGCCGACAACGGTCTGGTCCAGCGACGCGAGAAACATCGTCAGCAGCACCGCCCCGAGGATGGCGAGCTTGGTGCGCGGCGGCAGCGACATCATCGATGGCGCACCAGCGACCGGCTCGGAGGCGGCAACCTGTGCGGGCGGCGGGCGGCGCTCTTCTGTGGTCGCCAAGCTCTACTTCCCCTTGGAAGGCGCGGCCGGCGCGGACTTCGAGAAGAAGTCCTTAGCCGCACGCGTGATGATCTCGACACAGGTGTCGAGGGAGATCGCGGTGCTGTCGAGCACCATGTGGTAGTGGCGCGGGTCGTCCCACGCGCCCTCCCTCGGATAGAACTGGGAGATGTAGGCGCGCCGCGCGTAGTCGGTGGCGTGCTGCATCCGAGACGCTGTCTTGTAGTCGAGCCCCTCGCGTTGCATCGCAGCGTGCCGACGAGCCTCGACAGGCCCGTCAAGGCGTATGTGCAGGACCTCCGGACGGCCTTTCAGCACGAACACTCCGCCCCTGCCCAGGATCACGGCTCCACCCGCATCCGCGGTATGGCGAATGACCTCCTCCGTCTGGGCGACATCGGGGCTGACGCCAAGCTCCTCGAGGCCTCGTGGCACGCCGGCGAACAGCCCCGTGTAACCGAGGGCGCTGTTCAGGAGCCGGCCGGCCGCGCTCTTCTCCTCGGCATCATCCGCGAGGGCCGCCACCAGCGGCTGGTGGATCTTGGCCGCCAGGGCCGGCGGGATGGCCCGGTCGACGAACGGGAGCGCCAGTTTCTTCGCGACGGCGGGGGCGATGACGCTACCTCCGCATCCGTAGGTCGCCGCGATCGTGACCGTCCCCATCGACCCCGCGATGGTACGACTCGGTCGCCAGACGGGTGGGGCCAGCGGCGGACGAAAGATCCGCCGCTGCGCCCCAACTAAGCGGCTTCGATCAGTCGCCGGACCTCACCAGACCACGGATTTCCCCGCCCGGGAATGACGTGGTGTGCACGTTCACATACGCGTCGCCCGCGCTGATGATGCTCAAGGCCCCGGCAAAGTCGCCAGCTGTCAGGTTCTGGGCTGGCACGCCCTGTATGTCAGCGGCGGTGACGCCGCTGCGCGAGACGGTGCCGCCTTCTGGAGGGCAGGTCGGCGTCCCGGTCGGGCCCGGATTGGTGGCTGATCCACATAGCCACAGGAAGATCCCGCCATTCACCGTTGGCTGGCCGAAATGAATGTGCGACATGAATGCGGGACTTGACAGCTTCGAATAGGTGAGCTTGTAAGAGAGCGTCGAGCCGATGACGGTGGCCTCGAACGTGCCCGTGCTTGGACTCAACTTCGGCACATTCTCCTGGAAGCCGGTCAGCTTGGCCCTCAAGGACACGGTCCCCTCGTCGGCGTTGGTCGCAACGACTGTGAGTCCCAGGACCGCAACCACGGCAGCCAACCGAAAGATCCATTTCAGCTTCATGCGAGTTCCCCCTTTTGTGGCTGCATGCCGGCCACTCCGACCGATGCATGCGGCGTTTCCAAGGCCCGGCCATCAAGGCGGCAGCAGGCCTGTTCAACCCTGTTCCGGTCTCACCCCGATGTCAACCAACGAACCTTGTGGCCCTGGTTTGGATCGGACCAGACCGATGAGTTTCCGCCGGCCCGGTGGTTGTATACAGCACGAGCATGGAACCGATCGTCCTTTTTGGAATTCAATTCACGTTCTGCCTCGGCGCCTATGCCTTGATCGCCTGGTGGTACGGCATTCCGCGCCTGTCGCGACTGCCGCGCGAGCTGGCGTTGGTGCCACTCGTGTGGATCCACGTTTTTCGGATGGTCGGCGGGACGATCCTGGCTCCGGGCGCCGTTGACGCCGCGGTGCCAATGGCATTTCGCACGATGATCGGATTCGGAGACATGGCAACCGCGATCCTGGCGCTGCTGGCGCTGATCGCCCTTCGCCTTCGCCTGGCTGCAGCAATCGCGTTGGTCTGGTTGTTCCTCGCGGTCGGGCTGCTGGATACCGTCAACGCGATTATTCAATCGATGCGTTTCAGCGTGTTTGCCTACCCACTGGGCTTGAACTGGGTGATCGTGACCGCTTATGTGCCGGCGCTCCTGGTGAGCAGCGTTCTGATCTTCATTCAGCTCCGCAGGCCGGGCGGCGCCGTATCCCGCGGAGAGTCAGCCGGCTAACTCCCGCGGTAGATCGAAGCGAGCAAATACGCGAGGGTCGGAGAACGCGTCGATCTGCCTGACCTGGTGCCGATCGATTGTGATCACGAGGAGCGCGAAGACGTTGAACGGACCGCCGGCGACGCGCTGTGCGTAGGCGCCAAACGCCGGGCTTCGGTTCGCGCGAGCTTCGAGCAAACGCTTCCTTGTGTTTGCGAAGATCGATTCGGCAAGGAAGTCTCCGATCCGCCTGGCCCCGATGACTGCCGGCATGGGAGGCATTGCGAGAACCGCATCCTCGCGCAGCAGCGCCACCAGGCCTGTGACGTCTGCAGCCTCCCAGGCTCGAACGTAGCGGTCGAGCAGCGCGCGCGGCTCGCCGCGCGCGACCGAATGGCCCGCGGAGCTGTAGCCACCTCGAAGGGTCGCCCGCGCCCGCTGCAAGGCACTGTTGACGGCCGGCACGCTCATGTCGAGCGCTGCCGCAACCTCGGCCGCCCGCAGGGTCAGCACGTCGCGGAGAATCAGGACGGCGCGCTGGCGTGGCGGCAACACCTGGAGCACGGTCAGGAACGCGAGCGAGACCGACTCGTGAGCGTCGTATCGAGCCTCGGGTCCTGGTTCGGGGGCAGCGACCACGGTGAGCAGATCGTCCGGACATGGCCCGATTGCGAACGCAGAGTTGACCCGATCGCGCCGGCGCGCTTCGATCGCGTTGAGGCACACATTGGTCGCGATGCGATAGAGCCAGGCTCGGAACGAAATCGAACGCCGAAAAGTTTGGCGGCCCTTCCAGGCGCGGGTCAACGCGTCCTGGACCGCGTCCTCCGCCTCGTCGATCGAGCCCAACATCCTGTAGCAGTGAACGAGGAGCTCTCGCCTGTGGAGGGTCAGCAGGTCTCCGAAAGCAGCGGCCGAATCGTTGAGGAGCATGTCCTCCGCCATGGACGTCCTCAGGACTTCACGGCCCGGCCCACTGCGGCCAGCAGCTTGATCTCCTCCAGGTGCGCCCACGAGTGCGCGTAGCACGTGATGCTCAGGAGAAGCCACACCGGCTGGCCCACGAGCGGCGCGATGGCCGCCTCGACCCCTGGGCGGGTATACGCATCCGATGCGCGCGCGTGTTCCAGCAATGCGTTGGGGGCTTCGAGCTCCTCGTCGGTGACGGTCTTGAGCCACTGGCTGACGTTTGACCTGACCGCGTCGGCATATTCGAGCACCTCTTCTGGCACGACCTCGGCCGCCAGCTGGTCCGCCTCCTCCACGCTGTATCCGGTTCCGCCTTCCCGACGGGCCCACCGCTTTGCGGCCCAGGGCTGCGAGTCGATCAGTTCGGACACGCCGCGGATACCCATGTTGACCGTGGAGTCGATGGTCCGCGGGATGTGCCAGAACGTGAACGCGGGCAGGCTTGTGCCCGGAACGCTCCGCCGCAGCCAGTCGCCCGGCTCCATCGCTGCGGCCACGGCGTGGAGCTGGAAATTCACGGCATTCAACTGAGTCGCGAGCATCCGGCCTGCCTGCACCGCCCTAGTGTGCCAGCCTCGATTGCCTGTCGCGCAGCTCCTCGACGAGCCGCCTCGTGACCGGCACAGCGACGCCAGAACGCGCGGCGTGCTCGAGTATCGCTCCCCCGATGGCGTCGAGCTCGAGCGGCAGCCCTGCTGTCTGGTCTCGCTGCATCGACGACTCCATGGCAGCCGGACCGGCATCGAACATGCGAAGCACCGCCGCGGGATCAACCGCCACGCCCTCCGATTTTGCGACTTCGGACACCTCCGAGATGAGGGCGAGTGCGTCGTCACGCCTGTGGGTGCGGACCTCGCCGAGGTTGGCGCGCGCATGCGTGGTCAGCAGGGCCAGCGGACCCAGCAGGACGAGCTTGTCCCACAACATCGGCACCTCTTCATTGCGAACCTTGACGTCCAGGCCTGTGGCGCGCAGGTGCGCCGCCAGCGTCTCCACGCGGTCGGCGAGGGCGGGCGACGTCGCGATTTCGATCGCGGCAAACGGGCTGGTCTGGCGGATGGCGCCGGCCTCGCTTCGCGCAGTCTCGACCCGGATGGTGGCCGCCACCACGCTCGACGATGGGTACCGGCTCCTGAGCCAGGCGACATGGTCGATGCCGTTGAGAAAGGGGACGAGCAGCGCGTCCCCAAGCGCCGTCGCCGGCACTCGCTCCAGCGCCGGCTCGAGCTGCGTCGCTTTGACCGTGACGAGGCAGGCATCCACCGGATTCCGCAGCTCGACGGCTGAGTCCACCGACACGTCGAAATCGCCAAACCGGGAGCTCTGCAGCTTCAGCCCGCGTTCGCCGATCGCACGCGCGGTGCTCTCACCCGCAAGCACCACTACCGAGTCGCCGGCTCGGGCGAGCAGCGCGGCGAGCAGCCCGCCCACCCCTCCCGGACCGAGCACCGCAACGCGATACCTTTCCGGCGCCACGCGACCGATCTTAGCTTTCGAAAAGTGCGCCCTGCTCGCCGGCCGTCGAGAGGAATAGATAAGTGCGCGCGCAAGTACTTGTTATCTCGTGATAGGACGTGGTCAGGATGAGTGACGGGATCGGATATCGCCACAGCGACGCCACTTACTACCTCGTGCATGACGATGAGCCTGACCTGCGGTCCCTCGCTGGACACGCCCACCGCAGGATCAAAATCCGAGGCCGTGCCCTGGAGGTTTCAGCCATGACTGCATGGAAGCGTTGGCAAGATTGGAGCGTCGTCGTCCTGGGCGCCATCATGTTCGTGACCCCGTTCGTCTTCGGCGAGACGTCGCAGACCGTCGCGGCGGGCGCGGCCTACGCGCTGGGTGTGCTTCTGGTGCTGGCGGGCCTTGGGAACGCGGCGACGGCGAAAGCCGGCGGATTCGAAATCGTCCCGGCCATCCTGGCCGTGATCCTGTTCGTCAGCCCGTGGAGCTTTGGATTCACCGCGGTCACCGCGCTGGCCTGGTCCGCATGGATCGTGGCCATCCTGGTCGTGCTCGCGATCGGGAGCCTGTACCCGGTGAGTACGCGACGCGCGACCGCGTGAGCTAGAGGCCGATCGGACGGAGCTGCCGGCAGGAGGACCTGCCGGCAGCTTTCTTGTTTCTAGAGGTTTTCGTGAATCAGCCGGCCGAGAGTCTGGTACTTCTCGGGCTGGCTGCTCTTGAGATAGAACGCGAGGCCGATGCCGGCCGCGATGATGACCAGATCGATCGGGCCGAGCCAGCGCGCGAACCCGAGGCCTCCGCTGACGAAGTCG
>Ga0073928_10001072_pt1 | contig 55184 bp, 47 predicted proteins | sample PaiPotPPA55metaG_FD_76969 | JGI IMG/M metagenome (GOLD analysis project Ga0073928, IMG submission 76969) | Iron sulfur acid spring bacterial and archeal communities from Banff, Canada, to study Microbial Dark Matter (Phase II) - Paint Pots PPA... ... | reverse complement strand
CGCCGCAACCCACTAGCAACGGCGCTCCCGAAGATTCCATCTCCTCGGCGGCAAAGTAAGTTCCATCCGAAATTAGTTGCGTGTCCACCCCGTACACCGTCCGCAGCGCGTGCTCCAATTGCGGCGTGGAATAATCCCCGGCCTGCAATCCTCGCACCGAAGCTGCAATCAATTCCGACAGCAACGGAACATCGCGGACCTCCGCCAAGCGAACGGGTATGTGCATAACCGATCTCTCGCCTGATTTGGGTGGCGCGGGAATTCACTACTGTAACTGATTGTTCTGAATTCGGCTTTGGGCCTGGCCCTTCCCACTTGCGTTTCAGCCAGCTTCGGTCGCTCGACAGCCGAGGGCGGCTGTCCCTCCGTGAGTTTTTCCGCCGCCTGTGAAGCCGGCACTGCAAACAATCCTGTTATCGCAGCGGTGAACCGTTGCGCCACCCAAAAGCAATCAAAATCGTGTTTTTTCCGCAAACTGTTTAGCCGCTGAGGCAGCCGCCTCATAGAGAGTACTTTTTCGGCAACCGCACCGTCACTTGCGCGCCGGCGTGCACTCCGCGCAAGGACAAACTTCCCGCAGATAGAACCAGGAATAAATTCCCAGGTCGTGTCTATCGTTCCACGAAAACTTCAGCGCGTACTTGCCCACTGCCTCGGCCGCGAGCGCTTTCACGGCCGGCTTGAACATGGGCAAAGCCCCGGGCGCCAGCTTCGCCGCTTCGCCCGGTTTTCGTCCCGACTTTCCCCGCTCATCTTCGCAAAGCGCGCACGGACACGCGTCCCGCAAGAACGCAAACGTGTAGACGGACCGGTGCCCATCCTTCCACTCAATCTCCATTCCCGTACCTGTCGTCAAATGGATCATTACCGACTTAGGATCGTTTCCCACCCGAGGCTTGTAATCCGGCAGCGCCATAAATTTCAGTATCGCACGTGCACCAAACTCTTGTTTTCCGTCACATCGTCCCGCACAATGCCGTGACTTCGAGAAACACTATGCTCAACACACTGCCCACTCCCATTCTGCTCGACATCGCGATCTTGTTCACCGCACTATCGTGGGGACTCGGTCTCTACCTGGTTGACAAAAGGGTGTACATCTTTGCTTCGCTTGCAGTCGGCTGTTTTGTCTGCCTGTTCGGATACAGTGTCGAGAGCCTGGGTGCGCCCGAATGGGCGGTGGTTGCCGCTCCGGTTCCCTTGGATATTCTGCTTCTCTGGTATGTCTTGAGGAAGCCACGCAAAATGGCAATGGCCTATGTGTTGATCTGGGCAATCTACATCGTGATCCACATATTTCTCAGCGCATTGCTTCACTATGACTCCTTGATTCCGGCCTGGAGACTGCATTCCTGAGTCGAGCGTGTGGCGCGGGCACTCCCTTCGACTCGGCTCAAGGCAGGTTCTGTTCGCGTGCCGCCCCAAAGGGATGCCGCCGATGGCGGGATTACAAGACATCTGTCTAATCAAATCGCGGTTCAACCTATGCAGAATTAGAGAAGGAATACAGACCAAAGCAATCCCTTCCATTCGTTTTCCCTAATGTCGCCGGCAATCTTCGATTAGGGTCTGCATCAGGTGTGCAGTGGAGTTCCAACCCGACTGAGGCTGTTGATCACTTGAAGACGTCCCCAGCGTCAAGCATCGCACCATTTTTGAACAGGTCGTAATTTGCTGTCACATCGCGGGTTGGTGTGTCCGCTCTCTACACCGAAAAACTGACTCGTACAGTTCATTCGAGACCGACTTCAAGGAGAAAGAACACCGATGAAGAAGCTAGCAGTTACACTGGCCGCGGCAATGATAATCGCATTGACCGGCTGCGGAACCGATTCCACGTCGCCTTTGCTGACCTACGTTGCGCGGGCATCGAGCGACAATTACGCCCCTCACCTTTTCATTCGGAACGCGACAACGCAGCAGTCCACAGCGGTAGCGATTCCCATCCCCGCAAGCGCCTTCCATGTCGCTTCCAACAGCGATGCGACTAACGTGGTTTACACGCGCAATGACTCGACCGGATGGGACATTTTTCTCATGGGTAAGGACGGCATAGAAAAACAGTTGACCACGGGACCGCCTTCTATAACTATTTGTCCACCTCCAGTTCGATCGTCACCATGAATCTGGACGGAAGCAACCAGACAGCGTTGTACGGGACCGCATCGGGCGTGTACTCGTATTACCCGCAGTTTTCACCTGATGGCAAGTCACTATCCTTTTTCCTCTACGTGAGCGGCTGCAACTGCGCGTCACAGCACCGGCAGGGCGCTACCGAAGAGGCTTCGCGGCTGCACGCACAGAACAGCCACCCCACGGCTGCGGTACGTGCCTCGGTTGGAGCGCAGGTCGCCACCCCGACGACTGGCTGGTACACAATGGCTCTCACCGGCACAACTCCCACGTTGGCCTACGCGACCACCAACTGGCGGGGACCTGCGGTCTACTCTGGGGATGGCAGGAAACTGTTGACGACGCATTACGATGGCACCCAGTGGAATGTTTTCAGCGTCAACCTGGACGGAACGGCACTGACTCCGCTTACGACTATCACCGACACCTCTAGTATTTCTGCGGTGCCGAATAAAAATCTAACTCTTTTCAGCCGCTACAACTCCACCAACTCGTCGTACGACATCTATGCTATGGATCAAGCTGGCGCGAACCAGACCTTGGTCAGCAGCACGGCGAGCACTACTGAGTATCTGATCGACAGCTACTTGGGGAGACTGAGTCTTCCTGATTACGGCAGGGCGGCGCGCAAGCGCCGCCCTTTTCTACTGGCGGCATTGGTTTTGCGGCATTGGATCGCCGAAACCGCGGCATTCAGGGTGATCCGCTCCGCAAATAATTGAAGGCACGACCTTCCTCCCCGCGGAACATCGCTTGGAGGACAGCCTCCTTGTTCTCCTCCCGCCCAGCCCGGTATAGTGGAGGGTCCCGAGGTGACTATGGAAACGAACGCATTTCTCTCTCTGCTGGAAGAACGCATTCATCAATATGATTTGCTCTGTCATCCCTTTTATAAAGCCTGGTCGGCGGGCGAGCTGACCCGGGACGATCTGCGCGCTTACGCTGAGGATTATTACCCTCACGTGGATGCGTTCCCGGGCTACCTGGCTCAGCTTGGCGTCCGGCTGGAAGAAGGCGAGTTGCGCCGCGCGGTTCTCGCGAATATGACCGATGAGAAAGGCGGGGAGGATTCCTTCGGTGAGCCGGAGCGGTCGCACGCCGAACTGTGGCTCGACTTTGTGGAAGGGGTGGGCGGAAGCCGCGTTCCGAAACGGCAGCCGGTTGGGGAAGTTCGCAAGCTCATCTCCTGGTTCCAGCGGGCCGCCGGCGAGGGCACTCCGGAAGAGGCGCTGGCGGCTTTCTATGCCTACGAATCACAGGTGCCGCGCCTGGCGCAGGAGAAAGATCGCGGCTTGCGTGATCTCTACGGCGCCGATGAGAAGACGCGCGGGTATTTCACGTTGCATGCCGTCGCCGATGTGCAACACGCGCAAGTGTGGCGCAAACAGTTGGAGAAGCGTGTCCAGGCCGGCCCGGAGACTGCTGAAAAAGCGCTGGTTGCCGCTGAGAGCGCGGCCAAAGCTCTATGGACCGTGCTGGATGGCGTCGAGGCGCGAAGGATGGAGCGAGCGGCAGCATAGGTTCCTGTAGATACATCCGGCGGCGGGTCAGGGACCCGCCACCACCCAATCCCAGTGGCGCCTAGTAAAATCCCATGGCCCGACCCATCCCATCGGTACACGCGGCGAGGCGTCTGAAACCGTCGAGTGGAAGCACACACTCTCCGCACATCACGCGGAGTTGCCACCGGTGTATTCGACTCCGGACATGATCCGGCTGATGGAAACGGCCTGCTTTCAAGCTCTGCAACCGTATTGCGATGAGGGTGAAATCACGGTGGGGATCTCGATCCACATCGAACACCGCGCGGCCAGCGGGGTCGGAATGCGAATTCACGCCGAGGCGAAACTGGAATCGTTTGACGGGCGCTTTTATATCATGCGCGTCGGAGCCCACGACGGCGCTCAGGAGATCGGGAACGGTACGGTGGGACGCGCCGTGGTGCACGTCCCGAGTTTCGTAGAGCGGATGCGGGAAGAAGCTCGCGGCAGTTGAGGCGGCTCAAAGCAAGCCGCGGCTGAAACAAGAAGTTATGGAATCCCAAGCCAGCAAAGCGATCCAGTTCCGGCAGCTTCATCGCGGGCCAGGGGTGCTCATCCTGCCGAACGCGTGGGATGTGGCCAGCGCCCGTGTCTTCGAGGATGCGGGCTTTCCCGCAATTGCAACCACTTCGGCGGGCATCGCCTTTTCGCTGGGTTATCCCGACGGCCAGCGCATTCCGCGGGAGGAAATGCTCGCTCGTATCGGCCGCATCGCTCGCGCCGTTCGTGGCCCAGTAACCGCCGACATCGAAGCGGGATACGGTTCGAGCGCCGAAGCTGCCGCCGCGACCACGCTCGAATTGATTCAGGCGGGCGCCGTCGGGATGAATTTGGAGGATGCGAGCGGCAATCCGGATGAGCCCTTGATCGACTTGCAGTTAGGGGTCGAAAAGATCAAGGCGGCGCGCGCGGCGGCCGTGCAGCTGCATGCGCAAATTGTGGTCAACGCTCGCACCGATGTGTACTTGCTACCGGGAGGCAATCCGGACGCCGACTATTCCGAAGCCTTGCGGCGGCCGGTTGCATATCGCGAAGCTGGCGCCGATTGCGTCTTCGCCCCTGGACTCAAAGATGCGGACACGATTGGGCGGCTGGTGAAAGCGGCCAATTGTCCAATCAATATTCTGGCCGGGCCGGGAACGCCTTCGATTCCGGAACTCGAAAAACTGGGCGTGGCTCGCGTGAGCCTGGGATCGGGCCCCATGCGGGCAACGCTCGGCCTGCTGCGAAGAGTGGCGGAGGAGCTTAGGACCTCCGGAACTTATCGTGCGATGGAGGGGGCTGTGCCGTATGCCGAGGTGAACAAGTTGCTGGGCGGCTGAGGTGGGGCCTTGGCTGAGCTTGTGGTGACGCCGACACTGCGGAGCTTCGCTCCGCGGGGCGGACGAATGCGTCCGCCCCTACGCGAGCCTTTACGCGTTGACCAGGTTCATCATGTGTTCCGGATAGCGCAATCCCGCAGCCGCGCCTGAGGGAAAGACTTCATTCAGGCGGCGCAGGTCATTTGGCGTCAATTTCACATCCACTGCGGCGGCGTTTTCCTCGAGATACTTGCGCCGCTTCGTGCCGGGGATGGGGACAATATCGTCACCCTGCGCCAGCACCCAGGCGAGCGCCAGTTGGGATGGCTGACATCTTTTTTCGCGCGCGATCTCTTCGACTTTCTTTACGAGATCGAGATTCTTCTGAAAGTTTTCGCCCTGGAAGCGCGGCGAGAAACGGCGATAATCGTCGGCGGCCAGGTCTTCGAACTTTTTGAATTGGCCGGTAAGAAAGCCTCGTCCGAGCGGGCTGTAGGCAACGAAACCGGTGCCGAGTTCGCGGCAGGTCGCGAGGATTTCCTCTTCCGGATCGCGCGTCCAAAGCGAATACTCGGTCTGCAACGCTGTGATGGGATGCACCTTCGCGGCCCGGCGCAGCGTGTTGACACCGGCTTCCGACAAGCCAATGTGGCGGATCTTGCCTTGCTTGACCAACTCCGCGAGGGCGCCAACGGTTTCCTCAATCGGCGTATCGGGATCGACGCGATGCTGGTAATAGAGGTCAATGTGCTGGACGCCCAGCCGCTTCAAACTTCCTTCGCAGGACTTCTTCACGTAGTCGGGCTTGCCGCTGACGCCGCGGGCGCTGGGATTGCTGGGGTCGCGGACGATTCCGAATTTTGTGGCCAGCACGACCTGGTCGCGCTTGCCCTTGATCGCTCGTCCGACGAGCTCTTCGTTTGTGTATGGTCCGTAGATGTCGGCAGTGTCTAGAAAATTGATGCCGAGTTCGAGCGCCCGATGAATGGTCGCGATCGATTCGGCGTCATCGCGTCCGGAGTAGAACTCCGACATGCCCATGCAGCCGAGGCCGAGAGCGGAGACTTTGAGGCCGGAACGTCCAAGAGTGCGGGTTTTCATTGAAGTATTTCCTTTCGCAGAAGTCCGTGTTTTGGGAGACATGATTCAAGTGTCATGTTTTGGGTGTATAGATGCGAGGGCCACGAAGAAGGTTACGAGAAGCGGAAGGGTTCCACAAATTACGTCGCCTCCGCTTGCTTCGGCATCTTGTAGGAAGACATAATTTGCCTGCAATCATGAATGCACCTCCGATCTGGTTTGAAAGAAAGTTTGAGTTCACCTTTCCCGTGGAGCAGCATCCGAACCTGTGCGCGCGTTTGCGAGGCGCACCGGCCCGGCTGGAAGAAATCGTCCGCGGCGCTGATCACGATGTGCTGGTTTGGAAACCCGGCGAAAAGTGGTCGGCCCAGGAACATGCCGGGCACTTGGCGGACCTCGAACCTCTATGGATGGCTCGGGTCGATGACTACATAAAGGGAGCATCACAGCTTACCGTGGCTGACCTGAGCAATCGAAAGACCTCCGAGGCGCAGCACAACCGGCGCCCGATCGATGAGATCCTGGCCGAATTCCGAAGCACCCGCTCACGATTGGTGAGCCGAGTGGATAGAATCGACCCTGCGATTTTCGCTCGCGCCTCGCTCCATCCGCGGCTGAAAACACCCATGCGGCTGGTGGATCATCTGTACTTTGTGGCGGAGCACGATGACCATCATCTGGCTTACGCGTGGGAACTGATCAACTCGGGCCAGCGGGGACGGCACTGATTAAGAAGTGATTCGGATTAAAGGTTTTGTGCGCGGTAGCACCTGACCAATTTCCACGGCGGGGACGCCGGCATCCTGCAGCGCGTGTGTAAGCTTGTCGGCGTCATCGGCGGAAACTGAGAGCAACAGGCCTCCGGCGGTTTGCGGGTCGAAGAGCAGCGTGCGGATGTCGGCGGGAACCGACGGATCGTATTCGACCCGGCATTCGGCAAAGTCGCGATTGGCGATGAGTCCGCCGGGAATGTGGCCGGCGCGGATGCAATCGAGCGCGCCTTCGAGCACGGGAATGTTGGCGGATTGAAATACGAGGCTGACGTTCGAGGCAAGTGCCATTTCGCGAGCGTGGCCGATCAGGCCGAAACCGGTGATGTCGGTCAGGGCGTGGACGGCGAAGGCGCTTCGCGAGGTGCGAGGTTCCGATTGGACGGGCGAGACGCCCGTCGCTCCACTGAGTTCGGCTGGGCGGACGAATGCGACCGCCGCTACGTGGGCGGTGGTGATTACTTCGGCTGCACGTTTGTTTAGCGTTGTCATTGACTTGACAGCGGCGTTGATCCACTCCTGCTTCGCTACGCCTTTTTTTATTGCTGTCGAAATGACGCCTGTGCCTAGCGCCTTGGTGAATAGCAGCCGGTCGCCGGCTTGCGCGCCTTGATTGGCCAGCACGCGATGGGGATGGACTACTCCCGTGACCGAATAGCCGAATTTTGTTTCTTCATCGCGGATGCTGTGGCCGCCCACTACCGTGCATCCCGCTTCGATCATCTTCGACAAGCCGCCGGCTAGAATGCGCTCGAGAATTTCTAGATCGCCTTTTTCGGGAAAGCAGACCAGGGCTAGCGAAGTCAGTGGCTTTCCTCCCATGGCGTAGACGTCGCTGAGCGCGTTGGTCGCGGCTATCTGTCCGAAGGTGTAGGGATCGTCCACGATGGGCGTGAAAAAATCCACCGTCTGGACCAGCGCCGTCTCGGGCGTGAGCAGATACACGCCGGCGTCGTCGGCATGATCGAAGCCGACTAGCACATTCGGGTCCTGTTGCCGGGCTAATTTCCCAAGCACTGTGTCCAGCGCCGCCGGACTCAGCTTGGACGCTCAACCCGCCGCTTTTACGGACTCCGTGAGACGGAATGGTTTTACGTCAGGCACGAGGCCATTGTAACCATTGCCGACCTTACTTGGTGATGACCTGGGTGATCTGCAGATCTGGATACGCATGGTTCCACTGGGCGGAGATGTTTTCGAAGGTCAGGCGGAAGGGTTTGATTTGGCCGGGCGCGAGCGGCGACAGGGTGAGGTCGACGGCTTCATCGTACGGTCCGCCGGTGCGCACAACACGGATGGCAAGTTCGTCGCGCTGCGCGGTTTGGCCCAACTCGTCCTTGAAGGTGATCTGCACCATTGCGTGGACTACGGTCTGATCGCCGGTGTTGGTGATGGAGCCATCGATGTAACTGACGGTTTGGCCGGCAAAATTCTGCGCGGCACTTGTCGTCATATCCGAGAATTTCAGGTTCGCGGCATAGGCTGGAGGTGCGGCGGGCTTTTTCTGCTCGGCGCGAAAAATCAGGGCGAGAACGCCGACCACAATCCCGACGATGACGATCCCGATGAGGATCGGACGCAGGCTGGACTCTTGCCGCTCTGTCGTGGGATTTACGTTTGGCTGGATCAGGCCATCCATGGCGGGATTGTACTACCTGGTCAGGTCTCAGGTGTCAGGTCTCGGGTGTCAGGAAAGCCAAGCTCTACTGCAAGTTGCCTATGGTGATGGCCCCAAAAGGCGAGGTCGAGCTTAGCGGGCGCCTGCGTCGGAATTGGATGACGATGCTTTCGTGGAGTTCCTCGATTCCCGCGAATCGATGACACGGTAATTGTCGTATTCAATCGTCAGCGTGGCGCGGCCGCCGAGGCGGATGTAGCTCACCGACTCGTTGCGCCGGGGAAGCCAGAAGTCTTGGACCTTGATGTATTCATGATGAATTTCACTTTTCTTCGTCCAGAACGAAGGATTTTGAGCCGGTTCGGCGTCAATCCGGGTCACGGCGAAATCGGTTCCGTCGACCCATACTTTGCCGCGGTAGAGATACTTGCTCTTCGTCTTCGGGTAGACGGCGAGCACGTATTGGCTGCCCTTGTCCGAGGGCTCGTAGCCAACCAACGCGATGTCGTAGTTGGCGCGGTTCAGAAGATTGCGTGCGTGCATTTCCGGCTCTGCCGCTTCCTTTTCGCTCTCGAGCAACCGTTTGAACACGCGATCGACGATCAGCTTCGATCCAGCTTGGGAGAGCACTCGAAAGTTCTTGGTTGAAGGACTGTCATAAGTGGCCTTCACGGTCATTTCGGCGTCGCGATCGCCGGGGAATCCGCGATAGGAAAGGCGGTAAACGCGGATGGATTCGTAGTGACGCAGAGCCTGTGCCCGCTCTTCGTCTTTGCGGACGAGATTGTTAACGACCTGATCGACCGAGAGTGGCGCCGTAGTGATGGAAGGCGGAAGCGGGCCGGAATCAGCGCTGGCCCCGGCCCCGCCGACCAGTGTGGCCACCAGCAGAAATAAAAGTCTGGCCGAGCTTTGGATCGGGCCCGGGATCGTAATCTGGATTGAACTAGAAATTGCGTGCATGCAGCGTCCGTCGAAGAGTTTAGATTACCACCATCGCGGGGCGTCCCCGAGGGTTGGTCGGTTCTGACTGCGGAGCAGCAGGCGGTCAAGTTTTCGGCACCAACCGCATAAATTTCTCGGCTATGTAGCGATTTCACCCACTCTGAGGAAGCGGGCAGTGAAGCCAAAGGGAATACTTTCAATTACTTGCGGAAAAAAAACAAACGGACAGATAATTGCTCCTGGATTGCATCAAGGAGCCCTTCCCCATGTGGATCCGTGAAAATGAAAAGTGTATTGGTGTTCAGTGGAACTGGGTTGCGATCATTTCATATGCCGGATCGCTGGCTGTCAGCTTGGCGATTTGGAGGGGTCTGTTCCTGGCCGTGGAACACCTGGTGAAGTAGGTAGTTTGCCGATCATAATTTACCGGTCGTAGTGCAGCAGCGAGAAGACGTCGTAATTCCCCAGTCTCTCGCGACCTCTCAGGAAGTCGAGCTCGACCACAAACGCCAGTCCCGCAATCTGCGCGCCCAAGCCGCTGGCCAGTTCAGCAGTGGCGACAGCAGTGCCGCCCGTGGCCAGCAGGTCGTCCACGATCAGAACGCGATCACCTTTCCTGATCGCATCTTTGTGAACCTCAAGTGAGTTGCTGCCATATTCGAGCTCGTAGCTGACTTTCACTGTTTCGGCGGGCAGTTTTCCCGGCTTGCGGACAGGAACGAATCCTGCATTCAGCCGGTAGGCGAGCGCCGGGCCGAAGATAAATCCACGGGCCTCCATGCCGAGCACGAGGTCAATCTCTTTGCCGATATAGTGTTCCGAGAGCGCGTCAATCAGGAGCGCGAAGCCAAGCTTGTCCTTGAGCAGCGTGGTGATGTCGTAGAAGAGGATGCCTTTTTTCGGGAAGTCGGGCACCTCCCGGATAAGCTTCTTCAACCCGTCGCAATCCACCGGCTTGGTCGGCATCTGGGTCGACATCTTGGTTTGCATTTTAAGGCTAAGCTCCTCGAACTTGAAATGAATTGAGTCCGGCGACCGGCTCGGCCTCGGATTCTTCTACGTCATCCACACGCGCCGCGCGGGGTCCTTCCTGCAGACGCGACCGCAACCCGGACAACTGCTCGGGTGTTCCAATCGCGAGCACTTCGACGCTGCCGTCGGGATCGTTGCGCACCCATCCGGCAATGCCGAGGATTTGCGCCTCACGCTCGACAAACCAGCGGAAGCCGACGCCCTGGACGCGTCCGCGGACAAGGAAGCGACGAGATCGAGTGCGAGATTGACTGTTGGTGGAAGCCATCGTTTGATTGAAGAGGTCAGAGGTCAGATTGCAGAGGTATGACCAAGAGCTGAGGTTTACACCTCTGCAATCTGACCTCTGACCTGCCCTACGCTCTCGATAGATATGTGCCCTCGGCCGTGTCGACCTTGATTTTCTCGCCTTCATTGATGAACGGCGGCACCTGCACGACGAGGCCGGTTTCGGTCTTTGCCGGCTTGGTCACGCTCGATGCAGTGGCGCTCTTCAGGCCGGGCTCGACTTCCGTTACGGTCAACACGACGGTCTGCGGCAACTCGATACCGACGGCCTTGCCATCAAAAAACTCCACCTTGATCTGGAGGTTCGACGTCAGGTAATCCACCGCGTCGCCGAGCGTGTCGCGGGTCAGGTGAGTCTGCTCGTAGTTTTCGGTGTCCATGAAGTAGTAACTGTCGCCATCGGCGTACAGGAATTCCATGTTGACCTCATCGACGTTGACCTTCTCGATGGGGTCGGGAGAGCGGAAGCGGTGCTCGAACATAGCGCCGGTGCGGAGGTTGCGCAGTTTCGCCTGGATGAAAGCACGAAGGTTGCCCGGGGTACGGTGCTCGACGCTGAATACGGAATGCAAGTCATTGTTGTGCTTGATGATCATGCCGGGACGGAGCTGGGTTGCTGGAATCGACATTGCTGGTTTACATCTCCTTACAGTCTGCTAGGAATTCTGGGTCAGCGGGACAGGTCGCCGGGGCTTCCGCCGCACATAGATCAAACAGCGATCAAGCAATTATTCTACACAGCGCGCAGCGGTTGTGGGAATGGCGTGCCAATCCGGTCAATTCTATACCCATTACTTCCCCGTACCGCCGAGACTGACTTTTTGCGGGCTGGCGGGGTCGTCATCACTTATATAGACCGTTCCGGTTGCGGCTCCGGTTTCGTCGGGCGCGAACTCGACCTGGATCGTGCAGCTTTTCGCAGGCCCAAGCGTCGCCGGGCAGTTCTTGGCGGACACAATGAAATCGTCGGTGGCTGAAATATCTCCCATCACGATAGAAGTTACATTCTGGTTGGTAATCGTGACGGTTTGGGGGGCGCTGGTGGTGCCGACGGTTTGAGATCCAAAACCGAGGCTGCCAGGGCTTAGAACCACGCCTAGACCAGTGGCCACCAGATTGACTCGCTCCGGACTGGCGGGATCGCTGCTGGCTACGGTCAGCGCTCCGGGGCGGGGACCGGAACCCGATGGCGTGAAGGTCACGTTAATCGTGCAGGTTGTTTGAGGCGCAACGGTTCCTCCACAGTTGCTGGAAGGTGTGTAATCGCCGGTGGCTTTAATCGACTGGATGGTGACGGCGGTTGTGCCGGTGTTGGTTAGAGTGACGGGCAGGGTCGAAGCAGATCCGAGTGGGATGGCTTTGAAGCGAAGAGGAATCGGCGATAATTCGACAAGACTGCCCAAGCCGGTGATTAGGGCGCTCTGCGGACTGCTGGCATCGCTATCGGTCACCGAGAGTTTGGCGGTTCTCTTTCCGGTTGCCCTTGGGGAGAACGTCACACAGATACTGCATGCGGGAGTACAGCTTCCGTCGGCGCTCTGTGGGTTGAGAACGGTGGCAGCAGTACAGTACGTGGCGACGCCGGTGGAACAGTCGGTAACGGGGGTACAACTGTTCCCCGTCGCTGAGAACTCCGGATCGCTGCTCACAATGGAATTGATGGTCAGCGGCGTGGGCCGGGAGTTCGAAACTTCGAGATGCCGCGTAATGGCAGTGCTCCCAACACCCTTTATGGCCGTGCCCATGACGGCTTGGGTGGCCGAGAGCAGCGGGCACTGGCGTGGCGTAAGGACGAGGGGCGGCAGCGGAATCTGGTTGAAATTAAAGCTGTCGGTGATGTCGTTGGCATTCGCATCGCGAGTGCCGAGTGGGGGAAGGCCGAACCTCTCCTCGATAAATTTCAAGACCGACGAGAACTCGTACTGGGTCGGCGAAATGTGTCCCTTTCTTGCGTAGGGCGAGATCACGAGCAGTGGAACCCGAGGTCCCAAGCCGAAGGCATCGCCTTGAGGAGGAGCAACGTGATCATAGTCTCCCCCGAAGTCATCCCAGATGATGAAGACCGCTGTTGAGCTCCACAAGGAAGGATTGTTCATGAGCGCGTTCAGCTCGGAAACGGTCGCATTTTCGCCTTCGCATGTGCTCTGGACAGGATGTTCACTCTGCCATGCCGGCGTGATAACCCAGCTGACGGAAGGCAGCTGGTTATTCTGCACGTCGGTGATGAAGAACCCAGTGTCAACGACCTTGCTCCAGTCGGAGCCGTTGCGAACATCGCTGATAGCGTCGAAGGTAGACCAGATATAACCGGGGTCGGTGCTCGGAGGAGCGTAGTACTTCCAACTCACACTGGCGTTATCAAGCGTCTGGGCCATGGTATTGACACCGGCGAAGCAGGGGAACTGCTTGGTGATGACTCCGTTAGGCTGGAGCACGCGGAGAAGTTCCTGGTCCTCTTCAGTATTCGGGGCATCGCATCCCCAGCTGTAGGTGGTCAACGTATGGAAGGGGTTATCAATGACTCCGAAAGAATCCGCCGCAATGGTGTAGAGATGGTTCGGGAAACTCGGTCCATGAAGCGAGGAGAACATCTTCGCTCCGAGAGCAAAGTGCCGGGCGTATGAAAGGTAATTCGGGATGTCGGACGCAATGAACTGGCGGCAGGCGAGAAGATCACCATCTTCGTCGCCGGCGTTGAGGCTGCCCAGGTTGATCAGATCGAATTGGTTCATCTTGCCATTGTTCATGGCAAGAATGGCCGCCGCCCAGCTGTGGTCGATATCGTGCGGATATCGATCGGCGGCGCGGCCCATTGCGACCGTCTGTCCAGTCGAAAGCTTGCATGTTTTCGTGCCATAGGTTGCATTGAAGGCGCCAAACATGTTGTCGTAGGTTCGGTTTTCCTTGATAAGGAAGACGACGTGATTGATTTTCTGAATTCCGGATGGCCCAGCGCTCTGTTGCGCACAGGCGAGGGAAACGGCGGAAAGAAACAAGCAAGCGAGTCGCCGGGAATTCGTCACGAAAAACCTCCTACAGTGAGCCAAATGCAGCAGAAGGTTTCATGCTGACTCGGTTGTTCGAGGAAGTCAAATGAAGGTCTCGCGTCTTCGGACTCGATCGCTCTTCCTTAGTGACTTGAGGTTTGACCACCAGTAACGTTCGCGCCTCCCCTCCGTTTAGGGTCTAGAATAGATATGACAAGGAGGTTCATATGCGCATTGGAAAATACGAGAGTTCGGACGGTACAGCGGGCATAGCAATCACTTTTTTAATGATCGGGCTTGGCGTCGGCGCCGCCCTTGGTCTGTTACTCGCTCCGAAGCCTGGGCGACAGCTGCGGAAAGACCTGCGGCGCTCCTATGACGACGCCCTGGAGACTGCCTCGGAGTGGACGGACGAAGCGAAAGACCGTTTCGAAGAAGTGGTCGAAAAGGGCGCCGATTTAGCCGATGAACTGCGGTCCAAAGCCAAGCCGCTGAGCGATTTGTTGCGGCGGTCGTAAGTGGCGGCTGGTAGTCGGTGGTCGATAGTCGTTAGTCGATGGTCGTTGGCAAACCTGGTCGCCCGGGTTACGGTGCGGGCTGAGTTTCGTCCTCGAGCGTGCGCTTCTTTTTGTGCACACTGCGGAGAACAATACCCACCGAAACGCGGAAGTTGTCCTGCTTCTGCTTAAAGGCGCGGGTCTGCAGGTAGTCGGCCTTGAAGCGCAATGCGAAACGTTGATTGATTTTGAAGTCGGCGCCGCCGCCCGCCAATAACGCCGAGCCAGAGCTTACCTCCGTGAAGGTTTGCCCCTGCGCCACCGCCTCACCCCGTGTGCCGCCATGTCCGAACATGAGTTCGCCAAACGGCGTCCAGCGTTCGTACTTGCGGCGGGCGAATTGCGCGCCAAAAAGAACGTTGTACTCTCGAGTCTTCACGTTGAACGTGCAGGATGAGGTGTTGCAGAACGTCTGGCCCGCTGGAAATGGCGCCGGCACTGCTCCTGGGATCTTCGAGGTCCCGAAGTATTGACCGCCATCCACTACAAACCCCAGCCAATTAGTCGCGTTCAGGCCTAGCGAAGCATCCCAACCATGCAGGCCCGCCCAGTGTCCGGCGTTGAAAGGGCCGGCCTCGGCGTAGGACCCGCCGCCGAACAATTCGAAGCGCGGATACTGGACCGGAGGTGCGGGATTGGCGGTTCGAGTTGGAGTCGGAATCGGAACGGTCTCGGGGGCGGCAGCTGGGGCCGGAGCTTGATCTGTTGTGGGAGCTGGAGTTGGCGCCTGCGTTGGGGCCTGTGCCCACGAAATCGCACACAGCGCAGCTACTCCGGCCAAAACTCCCAGGTATTTCCTCACGATTCCTCCTTGAAAGTAGTTTCGATGCCCAGCCCCTAAAGGAGCGTCTGATTTTCGGCGCGCTTTCGGTATCGCTCAAGCGATACCCTGATACGAATCCCGCGGCGCTGAAGCGATGCCCTTATGCGAATCCTTGATCGTCACCGCGGTGCTCTGGAAACTCGGTACTGGCTACTGAGCACGGGGTACTGGCTTGCCGAAAGCCGTATTGTAGTGAAGCCGGATATCCCCGCATGTTCCCTGCTCGGGCGAATAGACCACGCAGGTGTCAAAGGGCCGCGAATAGACGTGCAGGGTCACCGCACGCCGGTTCGCCTCCCGCGGATTCACCACCCGGTGCACCGGCTCCCGCGGATCGACCGCGCATGGATTGGCCGCTGTCAACTCCACGGTGTTAGATGCGAGCAAGCGGCACTTGCCCGTCTCGATATCCTCAAATCCGACGTGAAAATTTTCCACCAGCAGTTTTCCCGCCGGCGCCGCCATCCAGCAATTCTGGCCGCGATGATTGTGCACTGAACTGCACTGACCCACCTCCCAGCAGATCGCGATCAGTTCGTAAAGGTCTGTTTTGTCGATGAGGTTGCGCGTGTAGTGTTGCCGGTCCCAGGTTAGATACGTCGCTAGACTGGCTTCGTCGACGGGCATCTTCGCCAGCAACGACCTGATCTGTTCCGTTTGATCGAAGGCCGATGCGGGAAAAGCGCGAAGTTTCCTGACTAGTTCGTCAATGGAAACCCGGGGCGTTATGGTGGGCCGACTCATAGATGTATTCGACAAACTATTGAGTATATCGTGCCCCCCCCGGTGGAGCGAGGGCGTCTCGCCCGCCCGCTTGCGCCAGCGGCATCGAGGCCGGGCGGGACGCCTGGCGCTCCATTGTCCTAGTGACTCGATACAATGGACGAAATCCATGGAAATCAAGCTGACGGAAACCGAAGTGCGGGTGCTGGGGTCGCTGATCGAAAAGGACATCACCACGCCGGAATATTATCCGCTATCGCTGAATGCGCTGGTGAATGCATGCAACCAGAAGACGAATCGCGATCCGGTGATGCAGTTGGACGAAGCTGCGGTGCGCGGTGCCCTCGACGGTCTGCAGGAGCAGCGCATGGCTGGACCCGCGCGAGGCGCCGACAGTCGCGTGACCAAGTTCGAGCAGCGCTTGCAGGAGGTGTTTAACTTCACGCGTGCGGAGATTGCGGTGCTGTGCGTGCTGCTGCTGCGCGGTCCGCAGACGCCGGGCGAGTTGCGGGGGCGCGCCGAGCGCATGCATCGCTTTGAAGCGCTGGAGGATGTGCAATCGGCGTTGCAGAAGTTGATGCAGCGTGATCCGGCGCTGGTGAAGGTGCTGGCGCGGCAGCCGGGGACGAAAGAATCTCGGTATGCGCATTTGCTTGCCGGGGACGTGGTGGAAGCGGAAGCGGCGGTGGCCGGGGCGGCGGATGGGCGCAATCCGGCGCAGGCGGAGCGCATCGCGCGGTTGGAAGAGGAAGTAGCGGAGTTGAGGAGGGATGTTTCTGAGGTGAAGGATCAACTGGAGAGATTCCGGAAGCAGTTTGAGTGAAAGCCACCGCCGAGACGCCGCGCGCCGAGAAAAACCAAAACCTTAACCACAGGGGGCACTGGGTGCCACAGGGGGGCACAGGGGAAACCATCGAATTTCGCGACTTTGGGGCTTCTCGGCGGTGAGATTTATAGCACCCGTTCCTGGGCATAGGCCGCTGCACCCAAGGCCGAGATGATTTCGGCGATATGGTCGGGGCCGCGGGTTTCCATGGTGATTTCGATCGCGGTCTCACCCAGGCCTACACCGTGATAGGCGCGGTCGTAGTCCGTCTCGACGATATTGGCGCGATGCTCGGCTAGTATCGATGTGAGGCGATTGAGCGCGCCAGGATAGTCGGGCAGGTGGACGCGCAGACGCACGAGGCGTCCGTCTTTTACGAGGCCGCGCTCGATGATGCGTGAGAGCAGCGTGACATCGATGTTGCCGCCGCATACGAGGACGGCAACTTTTTTCCCCACCAACGACACTTTGCGGTTGACCAGAGCTGCTAGTGCTGCAGCGCCCGCTCCTTCGGCCAAAGTTTTTTCGCGCTCGAGCAGCAAAAGGATCGCATTGGCGATTTCTTCTTCTTCCACGGTGACGATGTCGTCCACATACTTCTGAACCAGCGGCAGGGTGCGGTCGCCGGCGCGTCGGACAGCGATGCCATCGGCAATCGTGGACGCCGCCTTGAGCGTTACGGGCTTGCCTTCGGCGACGGCAACTTTCATCGACGGCAGGCGCGAGGGCTGAACTCCGAAAACTTGAATTTTGCGATTCGACTCTTTCAGCGCGCAGGCGATGCCGCCAATCAGGCCTCCACCGCCGATGGGGACGACGACGGCTTCGAGGTCGGGATGCTGCTCGAGAAGCTCCAAGCCGATGGTGCCCTGCCCGGCGATGACAGCGTCGTCATCGAAGGCATGCACGAAGGTGAGCTGCTCGGCCTGGCTGCGGCGAACGGACTCTTCGAAAGCTTCGTCATAATTTGCTCCGTGCAGAACCACATCGGCGCCGTAGCCGCGCGTCGCCGAGACTTTGATGAGAGGCGTGGTCAGGGGCATACAAATCTGGGCGCGGATGCCGAGCTTGCCGGCATGGTAGGCCACGCCTTGGGCATGATTTCCGGCCGAGGCCGCGATCACGCCCTGGGCGCGTTCTTCTGGGCTCAGCGAGAGCAGCTTGTTCAACGCGCCGCGCTCTTTGAAAGCGCCGGTTCGCTGGAGGTTGTCAAGCTTCAAATAAACGGTGTTGGCGGTGGATTCGGAAAATGTCTCCGAGCGTGCGCACGGCGAAAGGTAGATGGAGCTGCGAATGCGGCGCAAGGCCGACTGGATGTCGTTGAGAGTAATCATTTTCTGACTGCGGCCACGGACGCAAGGATTGAAACATCTTACCTGAACGCGCAATTTGGTTCCCGTAGAGACGCGGCTGCTGCGTCTCCGGCGTGCAGCATGGGCGCGTCGAAAGAGACGGGGCAGGCCCCTCCCTACAGCGAAAGAAACGAAAGGGAGCAAGGGTAACCGGTCTAAGGTACAACTTCCGTAATGGCCCTTTAGGATAGGGGCTAAGCCCTTTCGAAACCTATGCAACCGTCAAAAAGCCCGTCAGAATGGGGTTTTAGAGGAGTTCACCCCCCTGGGACTCATGCCTACATCGACTGGTACCGCTCTCGCACCCATTCCCGTCCATCGCAAGTCGGTTGCGCGCGTCGCGCTGTTCGACTTGCCCCCGGCGTCGGCGCAACTGGTGACGGAGTGTTTCCGTCAATCGGGAATCGAAACGGTTTTGATTTCGCGGGAACACGCGGATCGACTGCAACGCGAAAAGTTCGAGGCTTGCGTTTTGCCGCTTGGAGAACGAGTTGGCAGCATCATCGAACTGGCGCGAGGATCGGCTTCGAACGCCCGGATCATCATCTACGGGCTGGGCGGGAGCGCGCAGGATGCCATGCGTTATTCGAAGTTGTGCCTCAACGCGGTGTTTCACGAACCGCTGGAGCGGTCGACGGCGATGAAGCTGGTACGCTCGACTCGAATGTTAGTGCTCCACGAATTCCGCCGCTACGTGCGTGTGCCGGTCATGACGGAGGTGGGGATCGTGATGGCCGACGGTGGACGCATAACCGCCACCAGCCAGGAGATCAGTTCGGGGGGAATGTCGCTCAAGGGACATCACGTGCCCGAATTGGCAAGTCTGGTGGAAGTGTCGTTTTCTTTGCTGACACTGCCGCGCGTCTGGGTGCGTGGGAACGTTACGTGGAAGAAACCCAACAAGAGCTTCGGGATTCGCTTCGACTCGACCGACGACCGGCGGCATCGGCTGAAAGAGTGGATCGTGGCATATCTGGAAGCGTAGGAAACCGGCTATCAGCCTTCAGCCGTCAGTTAAACCCTTCCCGACCCGGCTACAATGTTCGCGTGAGTTCTTCTTCCGCCGTTGTCGAGCCTGAGCAGCCTTCCGTTTTGGAGACGCACCGATTCTCGTTGCGGCAGAGAATTCTCTTGTGGTTCATCAGCTGGGCTAGTTATCTGGCGATTTCGCTGGTCGGTCCGACTCTCCGCTATTCAATATCGTTCGAAGAGCCACCTTCGATGCCGGACGCCACTTTCGAAACGCCGGTGATCTACTCCTTCTGGCACCGTGCAGTGTTCGCCAGCACGTGGTTATGGCGAAAGTCTGGAATCGCGGTGATGGTGAGCCGCAGCTTTGATGGCGAATACATCGCGCGGATCATTGAAAAACTTGGCTTCGTCGCGGTGCGAGGATCGAGCAGCCGCGGCGGCACGAGCGCTCTTCTTGGCTTGAAAAGCCGATTGGAACAGGGCTCTTCGGTGGCCTTTACGATTGACGGTCCGCGCGGACCGAAGTACGTGGCCAAGCCGGGCCCGGTGCTATTATCGCGGGCCAGTGCTTTGCCGGTGGCAGCGTTCTACGTTGCGCTGAGCGATGCCTGGGTGTTGAACTCCTGGGATGCGATGATGATTCCGAAACCGTTTTCGAAGGCGCTGGCGCGCATTGGCGCCAAGATGTTAGTCCCCGCGGAAGCTGACGACGTGCAGATGGCTGAGTATCACGCGAAGCTGCAGGCTGCGCTTGAGCGGGCCACGCGGTTTGCCGAGGAGAACGTTGGGCGCGTCGGCTCGGCGGAGTTTCCTGTAATCAAGAACTAGCGATCAAGAGTGGAGTGCGGGGCTCCGGCTCGGGCCACGGGTGGACGGGCGAGGCGCCCGTCGCTCCACCATCGCTACGCAGCATGGTTACGGAGCATGGTTTGACTTTGTATCACAGTGCCCGGTAGATTTACGGGGCTGCTGTTTTTGCTCTTTCTCAAAATTAGGTTCGCGCATGATCGTAGGCCAGCTATACGCTGACTTATGGGAAGCGGGTGCAAATCCCGCGCTGCCGCGCAACTGTAAGCGAGGACATCGCAACCGGTCACTGGGGCTACCTGAAAAGGAAAATCCGGGAAGGCCGGTTGTAGTAGCCGGATGCTTAGCCAAAGCTCATTTCGGGCGAAGGCTCACATCCTGACTCGCGAAGCCAGGAAACCGGCGTGAACCGTCACCTAACACCCTTTCGCGTGCAAAGGAGGATGGTATGCGTCACTCTGGTTTTTTGCTGTTGTTTTTCGTCTCTATTTCTGCGGCGCTAATTTCTACGGCGTTGGCCGCGGACCTTCACATCGATCTCCACATCAAGGTTGTCGATCCGCACTCGGCGGCGGTGGCTGGGGCGCAAGTGTCGATCTATCGGCAGGGCGAGGCCAGTCCGCTGCAGGTTCGAAGCACGTCCGGAGAAGGCGAGGCCATCTTTCATTTGGATAACGCGACCGGGTTGCGGGCGCAGGTTCTGGCTCCCGGATTCGCGGTGGCCTGGTCGGATGTGGAAAACGCTTCGTCATTGTCGTCATTGTCATCGGCAACGCTGATCAAACTTCAAATAGCGCTTCAAATAGCGGCCGCTTCAGAGACGGTGGTGGTGAGCGCCACGCGCACGCCGGCGCCCGAGCAGGAAACGGCCAGCAGCGTGTCGCTTTTGAGTGGCGACGCCATCGAAACCATGCAGCCCACTTCCGGCGCCGACGCTCTGCGCTTCCTGCCTGGAGCGGTCGTCAACGTCGCCGGCCAGCGCGGCGGTCTCGGGTCGCTGTTCGTGCGGGGCGGGGACTCCCGCTACAACAAGGTGCTGATCGACGGTGTACCCGTGACCGATCCGGGGGGCACATTTAATGCTTCTACTGTGCCGCTGGCGGAGACCGACCGCTTGGAATTCTTGCGGGGCGCGCAGAGCACGCTTTACGGCTCCGACGCCATGACCAGCGTGGTGCAGGTCTTCACCCGTAATGGAACAACGGAAACCCCGGAGCTGCGCTTCGGCGCCGATGGTGGCACGTTCGGAATGGCGCATGGATTTCTTTCGCTCGCGGGAGCGCGGTCGCGCTTTGACTACGATTTATTCGCCGACCAATTCAACACCAACGGGCAAGGTCCGAATACGGATTACACCAATGCGCTGCAGGGCGGTAACGTGGGCACGCAATTGAACCAGCGCGTGCAGATCCGGCTGCGGGCGCGGCACTCCAATAGCCGCACCGGAGTTCCAGGAGAATGGGATTTCAATGGGCAGCGTTTGCTGGCGCCCGACATCGATCAGCGCGCGCGCGCTAACAATTTTCTGGCCAGCGGAGAACTGCTGATCTCGGCTCCTGCCCGGTGGCAGCATCGTCTGACGGGATACGAGTACAACACGCGGCGGCTCAACGAGGACGATATCCCTGACCGGGGTTGCGATAACTCGCAGTTCCTCTACACGGACTGCCCGTTCGTGGCCACCGCACATATCAATCGGGCGGGCTTGCTGTATCAGGGCGACTACACGCCGCGGAGTTGGGCACAGACGACTGTCGGGTACGAGTTCGAGGACGAGAACGGCAGGTTCTATACGAAATCAGTGACGTTGGATTCGCAGAACCCACCATTGATTTTCATCCAAACGATCGCGGGTTTGCGGCTCAACCACGAGGCTTTCGTGCAACAGCGTCTGACGTGGAAGCGCCTGTCGGCAATAGCGGGTGTCCGGTACTTCCATAGCGAAACGTCCAGTGCGGCCTTGTCTAGCGCGGCAGTCACAAGCAAGGCGGTGCCGCGTGTGGCGTTGTCACTGCTGGCGGCGAAGGGTGGTCAGATCTTCTCGGGATCGCGGCTCCGCTTTTCATATGCTACGGGCATTAAGGAGCCGCGCTTTGAGGAACAGATTGTCTCTGATCCTCCACTGGTGCTGTCGAATCCCCATCTGAAGCCGGAAGAGAACCGGGCGTTTGAGGCGGGATTCGAGCAGGGACTCTTCGGCGGGAAGTACCAACTGTCGGGCGTTTACTTCAACAACCTGTTCCGCAACCAGATTGATTTCGCGATCGTGGACCCCATGACGTTCGCTGGACAGTATCAGAACATCGACGAGTCGATGGCCCACGGCGCGGAAGTACAGCTTACGGGAAAGCTCGGTTCGCGGCTCTCGCTGACCAGCGCCTACGTGTACACGTCGTCACAGATTCTGGTGCAGCCGTTCGCGTTTGATCCGCTGCATCAGCCGGGGCAACCGCTGCTACGCCGTCCCAAGCATTCGGGAAGCGTGCTGATGACTTACCTGGGATCGCGCTGGGGAGCGAACCTGGGTGGAAGCTTTGTGGGCAGGCGGGCGGACTCGGACTTCTTGAATTTGGGTTTCAACATCACGCATGCGGCGGGCTATGCTCGCGTCGATCTGGGCGGGTGGTATGCGATCACATCGCGAATTACGGCATACGCGAATGTCGAGAACGCGCTCAACGATCACTACAACGAGGTGGTGGGATATCCGGCGCTGACGGCTAACTTTCGCGCGGGGATGAGGTTTCGGATCGGAGGCGAGTAAAAGGGTAGGCAACGATGCTGATACGATCTCGGCAATGAATCCGGTCGTTCTTTACTTCGCATCCGGGGACTCTCTCTATGCAGGAGCAGTCCTGCTCCTGCTGGCCATAGTCATTTCGAGATACTTAAAGGAACGGCAGTGGTTGCGCTTGCGAAACCTGGCGGCATGGCTGGGATTGGCGCTGATGGTGATGGCTTGCCCGCCGTTCTCGTGGACCGTTGATGTGATCTTCCTCGCGTCCTTTGTGCTGTGGATTTTTGTGGCGAACCAGTGGCTCGGTTGGCCGGGAACTGAATGGCGTTCTTGGTCGGCTGCGGTGTTGCTTATTGTGGTCCTGACGCTCAGGGCCACGGAACTTCCCCGTCGGAGAATACCGGCGATTGTGGGCATTCCGAGCGATCATCTGGTGGTCATCGGCGATTCGATTTCTTCGGGTATCGATTTGCGCGTGCCGGCGTGGCCAGTTGTCATGCAGCAATCGACTAATGTCCCGGTGAAGAATCTCTCGCGACCTGCGGCTCAAGTGGCGGAAGGACAAGATATGGCGGGGAGAGTTGCACCGGATGACCACCTCGTATTAATCGAGATCGGCGGGAATGATCTGCTGGGCGGCGAACCATCCGTCGCGTTCGAGAAAAACCTCGACGCAACCTTATCAAAGTTGGCGATGCCGGGGCGAACGCTGGTTATGTTCGAATTGCCACTGTTGCCAGACAAGATCGCGTATGGACAAATTCAGAGGCGTCTGGCCGCGAAGTACGGTGTCTGGTTGATTCCCAAACGGTGTTTCGTTGAGGTAATCGGTGGCGCAAATGCCACCTCTGACGGACTGCATCTTCCGAGTCCGGCGCTCCTCGCATGGCGATGCTCGTGGCGGAGGTTCTTTCGCCAGTGTTGAAATCAAATATGGCGGGGACAAGCCGGGAATCGCCACAACCCTAGCGGCGGCTGCCAGCGGTCTCTTTCGGCTGGTCATCGGACTGAAGGTCGTTCACTCGATGATCGTCCGCCGCGAGCGGCCTGCCAAGCGGAGTCGGGGCCCCTCCGCCGTTGTAGCGGTGACGGACCTCGTGGAGTTTCTCCACTTCTTTTTCACCGAGCGGCTGCTCGTTGCCGAGCAGGTGCGTGACCAACGCTATCTTCGCGAAGTGCTCTACGGTTTCCATTTTCATGTAGGCACTTTCGAGCGAGGTGCCAAACGTTACGACCCCGTGATTCGCCATCAGTATCGCGTCATGGTGAGGGATCAGGGGCTCGAGGGCATCGGTCAGTTCGGGCGTGCCCGGAGTTCCGTAGCGGGCCAGCGGGATCGAGCCCAATCCGACGACGACCTCGCACACCAGCGGACGGTTCAGATCGTAGCCGGACGCGGCAAACCCGGTGGCGGTCGGCGGGTGCGCGTGGACGATGCCGCGCACGTCGGGGCGCAGGCGATAAATCAGCAGATGCATGCCGATCTCGCTCGAAACTCTGCGCTTACCGGCGAGGCGTCTTCCGTCCATGTCCACAATCACCATGTCGGGCGTGCGCATCCTGCCCTTGCTGATGCAGGTGGGAGTCACGAGCAGGCGGGTTTCGTCAAGACGGACAGAGAGATTCCCGTCGGTGGCTGCAACAAAACCGTTTTCGTGCAGCAGGCGACCAAACTGCACAATCGCTAGACGATGTTGGCGGTCATTGATTCTGGCCATCGGGAAATCCTTGCGCGGCCATGTTACAGCACGTCTTGGAAACCTTACAACCACTAGAAGGTCAAAATATGTAAAGAGAAGGAGACGAATTCCCAGAAACGGAGGCCGGCTTGGACTCCGGCCTCAACCCTATAATCTCCTCGATGCTTGTTTCGGACTTCCAGTACGATCTGCCGCCCGATCGCATTGCGCAGGAACCATTGGCGGACCGCGCCGGATCGCGCCTCCTGTGCCTGAATCGGGCTGAGAGTTGGCAAGATCGGAATTTTCGCGAATTCCCCGACTTGCTGCGGTCGGACGACCTGCTGGTCCTGAACAATACGCGTGTTTTCCCGGCCCGGCTCTACGGCCACCGCAGCGGACAGCGGGCCCAGTCCCTGAGCCCGCACAACCCAGCGGCACGAGATTTTCTCCGCGGACGGATCGAAGTTCTGCTGACCCGCCAGTTGGCTGACAATCCGAATGAGTGGGAGTGCCTGGTGCGGCCTGGGCGGAAGATCGGAGTTGGGGAAAAACTCTCCTTTGGCGGCCCACCGGGCTCTCCGCCCGACGCCCCATCCGAACTGGAGGCCGAGGTGACGGAAGGGGGCAGTTTTGGGGAGCGGCGCATCCGATTCGCCGCGGTCCCCGATTTCTTTGCCCGCATCGAACGCATTGGACATGTGCCGCTTCCACCCTACATTCACCGCGATGACGACCGGGCGGCGGACCGGGATCGCTACCAGACTGTATATGCGCAGGCACGGGGATCGGTCGCGGCGCCTACGGCCGGCCTGCACTTCACGCCGGAGATCCTCGATCGAATTCGTGCCCGCGGGATTGAAATTGCCGAAATTACGTTGCACGTCGGGCTGGGAACGTTTCAGCCGGTACGAGTAGAAAAAGTGGAAGATCACAAGCTGCATCGGGAATGGTGCGAGGTTCCGGCGGAGGCGGCGCGGGCTATCAACTTGGCGAAAGCGGAGGGGCGGCGCGTGGTAGCCGTCGGAACAACCACGGTTCGCACACTGGAGCATGCAGCGGAGCACTCTGCGGATCGCGCGGGCGGAGATCGCGTCAAGGCCGGCCGAGGCGAGGCGGACATATTTATCTATCCGGGATATCGGTTTCGCATCGTAGACGCCCTGCTGACAAATTTTCATCTGCCGCAATCTACATTGTTGATGATGTTGTGCGCGCTGGGCGGGAAGGAGTTCGTGCTAGACGCTTACCGGCATGCGGTCGAGGCAGGGTACCGGTTCTACTCCTACGGAGATTGCATGTTGATTGAGTAGCATCGCATGGTGACACTCCAATCTCCGGGCCGCAGCGCCTGAAGGCGCTCCCATAGCGAAGCACTTACGGCATCGCTCGAGCGCTGCCCTGATACGAACCGTACTTGTAGGAATCGTACTTGCGCTGCGAATCGGGACCTTAGCGACTACCGAACACGTGCCGCGGGATCGAAAACGAATGTAAACTTGTTCCAGGTTGATCCCGCCCCTTATCCATCGCCGCCCAGTGACGATTGCAGCCTTGGTACTGTGCCTAACCCTCACCGGGCAGGCCCAACGCAAGACTGCGCCCGCAGCCACGCCAACCGCCAAGTCCGCCGCGCACAACGAAGACCCCCAGCTTTACCGAAACCCCACTTTCGCGTTCCGCTTTCAAATTGCTTATGGCTGGGTGGATCGCACCAAGGAGATGCAGGAGGGAAATGAGGCCGGTAAAGCGGAAGTCCTGCTCGCCGTTTTCGAGCGCCCGCCGCAAGCCACCGGAGACACCATCAACTCCGCGGTCGTGATCGCCTCCGAGAGCGCAGCGTCCTATCCCGGCCTGAAGAAAGCCGAAGACTACCTCGGCCCGCTCACCGAACTCGCAACCTCCAAAGGCTTCAAGGCCGAAGGCGAACCGTATGCGTTGGAAGTTGAATCGCGGCAACTGCTGCGCGCTGATTTCACCAAGCCGCTGAGCGGCAAGACGAGCAGTGTTGAGACAAGCAGTGTTGAGACAAGTAATGACAAACTCACCATGCGGCAGTGCACGCTCGTCCTGCTCGCAAAGGGACAGGTCGTTTCCTTCACCTTCATCGCCGGCAGCGAAGATGAGCTAGACGATCTGATGGACGGGCTGCATTTCGGCCCCGCAAAATCACCCTAAAATCCCGGTAGAGACGCGGCTTGCCGCGTCTGGCCCGAGCCGCCCAAAACCACGTCCCTAAGAGCAACAAAAAACGCAGTTTATCGTCTCGATTCCAGCCTCAAAACGCGAGCCTTTTATGTTAAAATGAGTACAGCTCCGGTGACAGCTAAATAGCAGAAAATTCAATAAGTTGAGGTCACCCGAGCAGTCCCGGAATCGCCCCTTTAGTCAGGCGTTCGATCCGGCGTTCTCCACGGAGCAGAATGGCCACGAAAGAATTGCAAGCCGAAGTCGTTGACGCGAAGAGCGTCGACGCTAAAAACAAGAACGGCAAACCCGCCAACGGAGACTACACTGCCGACTCCATCAAAGTCCTCGGCGGCATGGAAGCGGTGCGCAAACGTCCCGCCATGTACATCGGTTCGACCGGCGAACTCGGCCTGCACCACCTCGTCTATGAAGTCGTAGATAACTCGGTAGATGAAGCGCTGGCCGGCCACGCCGATAAGATTGAAGTCACCATCCACCTCGACAACTCCATCACCGTAATCGACAACGGGCGCGGCATTCCCGTCGACAATATGGACATCGACGGCGAAAAGATTCCCGCCGCGCAGGTTGTGATGACCACGCTGCACGCGGGCGGCAAGTTCGACAGCAACTCCTACAAAGTTTCCGGCGGATTGCACGGCGTTGGCGTGAGCTGCGTCAATGCGCTCAGCGAAGAACTCGATCTCGAAATCTGGCGCGACGGTTTTACTTGGGAGCAGACGTACTCGAAAGGCGAGCCTACCAGCAAACTAAAGAAAACCGGCGCCGCCAAAGTAAAGACAGGCACCAAGGTTCACTTCGTGCCTGACAAATCTATTTTCACCACCACCATTGAATACAACTTCGATACGCTCTCGCAGCGCCTGCGCGAATTGGCGTTCCTGAACAAGGGGCTGGTCATTACGCTAACCGACGAGCGCCAGACCGATTCGAAGACCGGCGAAGCCAAGCGCACCGAGTTCAAGTACAACGGCGGCATTGCCGAGTTCATCAAGCACCTCAACCGCGGCAAGCAGACGCTCCACGACAAACCGATCTATATGGAGGCCGACAAGGAGGACGTGCACATCGAGATCGCCCTCCAGTACAACGACGCCTACTCGGAGTCTGTTTTCAGTTTTGCCAACAACATCAACACCGTCGACGGCGGTACACATCTCTCCGGCTTCCGCACCTCGCTGACCCGCACCATCAACTACGCTGGACAGCAGATGGGCCTGTTCAAAGACGTGAAAGAAAATCTTACCGGAGATGACGTCCGCGAAGGACTGGTGGCCGTGATCAGCGTCAAGCTGCCGCAGCCGCAGTTCGAAGGCCAGACCAAGGGCAAGCTGAATTCCGATATCGCCGGCATCGTGCAGGCAGTAGTCAATGAAAGGCTAGGAGCGTTCTTCGAGCAGAATACCGCGGTAGCCCGCAAAATTATCAACAAAGCGATCGACGCCGCCCGCGCCCGCGAAGCTGCCCGCAAGGCCCGCGACCTGACGCGCCGCAAAGGCGCGCTCGATGGTGGAGGACTGCCCGGCAAACTAGCCGACTGCTCCGAGCGCGATCCGAACCGCTGCGAACTCTTCCTGGTCGAGGGAGAATCCGCAGGCGGCACCGCCAAACAGGGGCGCGACCGGCGCTTTCAGGCTATCCTCCCGCTAAAGGGAAAAATTCTGAACGTGGAAAAAGCGCGTTACGACAAGATGCTGGCGCACGAAGAAATTCGCGCCATGATCACCGCGCTCGGCACTGGCATCTCGAAAGAAGACTTCGATCCGACGAAGGTCCGCTACGGCAAAATCATTCTGATGACCGACGCCGACGTGGACGGCTCGCACATCCGCACCCTGCTGCTGACGTTCTTCTTTCGCCACATGCAGGAGTTGATCAAGCGCAACAACGTCTACATCGCGCAGCCGCCGCTGTTCGGCATCAAGAAGGGCAAGTCGCACCAGTACATCAAGGACGAGCGCGAATTCGTCAAGGTCATGGTGAAGCGCGCCTCCGAAGGCCTTATCATCCGCTACGGTGAAGGCGCGGCCAAGCTCGAAGGCGCGGCCCTGACCAAGTTCATCACCGTGCTGAACGAGTATCTGGGATTCCTCGACAAGCTGAACAAGCGTATTCGCGCCGAAGAAATTACCAGTCTGTTGCCGAAGCTCGATCTGGCGAAGCGTGTCGATTTTGAAGGCGACAAAAAAACTCCGCCGAAGAAAATCGAGAAACTCGAAAAAGAGCTCAAGCGCCGTCAAAAGGACCTGAACTTGAAGAGCGTCGAAACGCGGTTCGACGAAGAACATAATCTCTGGGAACTGCACTTCGTGAACTCGCAGGGCGCCGAGCACGTCATCAACTGGGAACTAGCCTCGACCCCGGAATGCCGTCAGCTCATCGCCAAGTTCAAGCAGATCGAGCAGTATCTTGAGCCGCCGTTTGTGGTCGAGAGCGTGCCGAGAGCGGCAAAGACGAAGGCCGGTGCCGGTGCGAGTGATGACAAGAGTGAAGACACTAACGAAGATCGAGGCGAGAGCAATAACGGAGACGAAAGCGAAAATCTAAGCGCCGCTGAGAAAGAAGAAGCCGAGAAGGCGCAGAAGAAATCCGGCAAGCCAGCGCTCAGAGTAAGGGCGAAAGAGCCTGAGATCGTCGAGAAACATACTGCCCGCGAACTCTTCGATTACGTCCTGAACGAAGGCCGCAGAGAATACATCGTCCAGCGCTACAAAGGCCTCGGAGAAATGACTGCCGAGCAGCTCTGGGAAACGACCATGGATCCCGAGCGCCGCACGCTTCTGCAAGTCCGCCTCGAAGACATAGCCGAGTGTGAGACCATCTTCACTACGCTGATGGGCGAAGACGTAGAAGCCCGCAGAAAATTCATCGAAGACAACGCGCTGGACGTGAAGAATTTGGACATCTAAGGGTAACGCCGGCGTCTCGCCGGCAACAGTGGGGTTAGAATCTGCACGTGTGGGGCGGACACTCCTGCCCGCCGCCGTTGATTTTGATCGTGTGGGAACGGGCGCCCTCGCCCGTCCAAGCCGAGCGAAGCTCGGCAGATGTCGCGGTCAAGAACCGCTCTTCCGGCCCCTCAAGACTTCGAACGCAAGTTCCTGTGCAGTCTACGTTCTCCCGACTGGGAGAACATGCAGTCAGGAAGTCTCCGGGAACAAGTCCGCTGGCGCTCGTGTCTATTCCCTCGCTGAAGAAGGCTGATATGGCCATCTGCTGGGGAGCGTTTTCGACCAAAAGCCGGCGGCGGCTATGGCATCCATTGGCCCGACCTGGACGAGGACCTGAGCACGGAAGGACTACTGCGCTGCGCGCCCGCCCCGAAAGCGTCCGTTCCTGCGAAGCAGATCCGCGCAAGCTCTTCTCTTCTTTTCGCTGGTTACCCCGAGTTACTTTCTTTCCCCCTCAGGCTTGAATCTGCGACGCAAGTTTGTCCCTCATCCCCGTTCTCTCCACAAGACGCGGCAAGCCGCGTCTCGACGAGATAGAAGCGACGGCTTCCCCGGCCATCGCAACGACAACCACAGGAAAAGGGGACATGCACAAACTTCTCATCGCGCTCACTAGTCTTACACTTAGTCTTACACTGTCCGCCGCCGCGCAGGACAACGCCAGCACTGCGCCATCACTCACCATCTACAACCAGAATTTCTTCGTCGCCCGCGATCACTTAACGCTGGACTTGAAACCGGGCGCAAACCACATCGACTTCGCCGGGGTCACTGCGCATCTCGAGCCCGATTCCGTGATCCTCCGCGACCTCGCCGGACGCCCGCTGCAGATCCTCGAGCAGAGTTATCGCGCTGACCCCATCTCCCAGGAAATGTTGCTTTCGTTTTATGAGGGCAAGACGATTGATTTCCAGGTGCAGCGCGGCGAGAAGTTTGAAACCTTCCCGGGCAAGATCATTCGCAGCGGCTACGCGTCCGGCGTCACCTACATCAACGGGTACCCCCAGGGAGTGGTGCCCCAGCCCATCGTCCAGGTCAATGGGGTTCTGCAATTCGGGCTGCCGGGGCAGCCGCTATTTCCCGCGCTCAGCGACGATACCATCCTTAAGCCGACGCTGACCTGGCAACTCGCGACCACCCAGGCTGGCCGCTCTGAAGCGGAAATTTCCTATGTCTCCGGCGGGATGACTTGGCAGTCCGACTACAACCTCGTCGTCTCCGACGGCGCAAAGAATTCCGGCACGAACTCGCTCGATCTCGTCGGATGGATCACCATGCAGAACCACAGTGGCAAGACGTTCGAGAACGCGCGCATCCGGCTGATGGCAGGAGACGTAAGCAAACTCCAGGGGACGGTCAGTCGAAATGCCTATCGTCTCGAGGCCAAGGCCGCGGATATGGCCGCCGCGGCGCCCGTCGTCAGGGAGAAGTCCTTCGACGAATTTCACCTCTACACGTTGGAGCGGCCGGCGACATTGCACGACAATGAAACCAAGCAGGTTGAATTCGTGCGGGCAACTGGCATCCAGTCGCAGCGTCTATACATTTACGATGGCGCGCAGATCGAGCAATACGGCTACTATTCTCCCGAGCAGATCCGCAACGAGCCCGGTTACGGCACGGCTTCGAATCCGAAGGTGTGGGTTATGCAGGAGTTGAAGAACTCGGAAGGTAACCATCTCGGCCTAGCGCTGCCCCAGGGACGCCTCCGCTTTTACCGGCGCGACACCGACGGCAGCTTGCAATTCATCGGCGAGAACGCCATCGACCACACGCCCAAGGATGAAATGATCCGCGTGTACACCGGCAACGCCTTCGACATCGTCGGCGAGCGCAAGCGTACCAACTTTCATGTGGAGGCCAATCAGCACTGGATGGACGAGACATTTGAGGTCCGCGTGCGCAACCACAAAAAAGAAGCTGCGACTGTGCGCGTCGTCGAGCACCTTTATCGCTGGACCAACTGGAAGCTCACCGACCAATCGCACCCGTCAAAGAAGCGCGACGCACAGACCATCGAATTTCCGGTTGAGGTCGCGGCCAACGGCGAGCAGGTCGTGACTTATACCGTGCATTATTCGTGGTGATGTGGATTGACGGCTGACCGCTGATCCCACTCTTCGCAAAGGGCGCGATGAGTGGGGCACCCTCGTATTTTACGGACGCTCGCGCACTGTGTACTTCACCTCCGGATAGACGCGGTCAAACAAGACCCACAGCGCTCCGATCACCACGAAAACGAGGTAGCTTCCCTCCGGTCCAACCGACCCGCCCGTCAGCCAATCGGGACCGTGCAAAGTGGAGTTGAGCAGATGCCCGGGCAGAATCGCTCCGCTGTCGGGAACGGAGTACAGATAGCTCTCGCCCCAATCCCACGCCATGTGGAAGCCGACAGCCCACCACAGATCGCCCGTCCGCCGCAGCGTCAGACATAAAAAGAAGCCAATCAATCCCGCCGCTACGAGGCCAGCTTTCGCTTCGCCCGGATTGCCGCCGTGGATGTATCCGAACGCAAACGACAGAAGTGCTGCCGCCGGCCAGAAATGCATCCCCCGTGAGAGCACCCACTGCGAGTAGCCGCGCATGAGGAAATCTTCAAAGAATGCCGTCAGCAGAAAAAGCACGGCATAATACAACGCAAATTTCCAGATGCGCGCACCGTGCAGTTCCGGCGCGCCGAACTCAAACGCGCCCGTCGCGCGCAACACCAGCATGAGGACGCTCAGAGACACGATTCCCCACAGCGTCCCCACCCAGAAATTTCGTCCGAAGGCGCGCCGCGCGGGCAGCCCGAAGTCGCCGAATGGCCGGGCTTCAATGCGGGCCATCACAAAGCCAGGTAAGATCGCGGCCAGCATCATGCTGGCTTCGATCATCATGCGCCACGAGAGGTCGCTCAGATGCGGACGGAGCGAAGCGAGGAGCCAGACTTCCATTTGGAAAACGACAAACGCGATCGCCAGGTAAATCAGCCAGCGCGGGACCGCGTAAATTCCGTCCGGTCCGACGAAAAAATCGCCCAGCGGAGATTTGCGGCGTGCGCCTGTCGTTGGTGCAGACGTTGGTGCAGACGAGGGTGAAGACGACGACGCAGCCGGCTTGGCGTCGTCCGCCGCCAGTGGCGGGTCCGGCTCCGCGGTAGAAGGGGACAACGGTTTGTTATCCATCATCGTCCCGAACATGGTAAAACACTCGGTCCCGCTTTGTTGGGCCATATGTTGCAGCGATTTCTTCATTCCGATGCTTTCCGCGCACCGCAATTTGCCGCGGCCGCGCTGCTGCTGCTCTATCTTTTGCAATGCGTCTGGCTGTTGCGCGTGCAAACCTTGCATGCCTCGACCCCGGACTCCGATCAGGCTCTGCGCATCTACCAAGGTCTTGAACAGTGGAAAGGGGGTGCCATCGCGGGAACTCCCGCATCGTTGCGTTCGGAAGCCGCCACGGGTCTGCCTTCCGCCGGCCGCGCTGGCCATCTCCGCGTGCGCGAGGGTTACGATCAGGACCGCTCGCCCCTCTATTACCTGGTCGCCGCTGCGCCGCTTTTGGTGCGTCTCGGATCGTGGTTGCCGGAATCGCTCGGGCCGTTGCTCGCCGCATCGCCAAATCTCTTCTTCGGCGTCATGCTTGGAGGCTCGCTCTGGTACGTCGCACGCCGCCTCTACGGAAACGCGGGCGGATACATCGCGCTTGCCCTCTACTGCTTTTCGCCGGCCATGATTGTCAACGTGGGCGGCACCCGCAGTCTGGGTGAAATGGGCGCGGTGTGGGGAGCGTTCGGAACTGTCTTCAACGCCATCGCCGTGGCGCACACACTCTACGCTCCCCGCGAAGTTGTGCTTTGGAATTGGCGGCGCATTCTGCTTCTGGGGCTGTCTCTGGCGCTGGCAGTGGGCAACCAGTTTTCGCTCGCGATGCTGGCGCTGGTAATTTTGCCGCTCATGTTCTGGGTGGCGCCAGTCCGGCCGGGCGCGGTGCTCGCGATCTGGACCACCGCAATCGCAGTCGCTCTGGCGCTGTTGTTTGCCGGATACTCTTTCGAACCTGGGCTGTTCTGGCAAGGAATGCGGCATGCGCGCTGGATCGACTTCGAACCTGCGGCATTTGGGATTTCTGTCTCCTATCGCAACGCCGTGCCAACGATCTTTGCCGGCAGTCCGCCGCTGATGATTGCCCTGCCGGCGGCGCTGATCGCGTACCTCGGGTGGAAGCGCACCCGCTATTTCGGCAACACCGCTCCGTTCGAGATCGCGGGACTGATACTTATCCTGGCCCTGGGCGCTCCCAATTTTCCGGGACAAGGGTTCCATCTGACCATGCTCGTGTTCGTGTTTGTCTTCGTCAGTGGAGTGTTCGCCGATCTGCTGGAGACTCAACAAAGCGTGCTCGTGACGGCTAGCATGTGCGGATTATTGACCGCGTCTGCTATCTGGAATCTGTGGCAACTGGGGCGCGTCTGATTTCCCTGCAGAGAGGCGGCTTGCCATTTCCGCGCTGCGGAGTCGGGGGCAAGCCCCGTCTCTACCGGCGGGTTAAAATGACTCCTTACAAGGACCAACTAGCAAGGATCAACCATGAGCACCCCTACCCAAACTCACACATCGAAGACCATCTATGTAACTCGCACCGGCCTGCCGCTCAGTTTCAAGCTCGAATGGCCGTTTCGCCGTGCCACGTCCGGCGCGGACTTTGACGTTCTGCACGCGGAGATCACGCTGGAGAATACCCAAGGACTGCGCGCACTGGTGGCCGTGAATCTTTCCGTCACGCTGCGGGAGGTGCTGCCTTCGCTTGAACCGAAAGATACGCAAGGTCCCGTGATCAACGCTCTGCGCAAGGAAGTCGACCACAAGCAGACGGAATTCGTGAAATCCGGCAAGCTGGTGCCGCTGCCCTTCTCCAGCCGTCACTACAATTTCAAACTCAAGCAGTGGGTTTTCGGCAAGGCCACCGATGAAGAAATTGCCAGAATGATTGAGCGCAAAGTTTACTGGCAGACTCGTCTGGTTGGCGGAGATGTGTGGCTGGGAGACCCGATCGAGGCTCTCTACGTCGATACCACCCTCGATCACATTGCTGAAATCGCTGCGCGACTCGCGCCGCAGGGACTCTTCACGCTGGCGCGGGGTCAAGCCACGGCGCTTCCCGCCCTGACGGACCAAAAAGACCACTTCGAAGCTGAGATGGCCTCGGCCTTCCAGCAGTTGGAAGAAAAACACGCCTTCGAGCGCGGGTAGGGCTGCCCCCTAAAGGGGCGTCTGGGTTTGAAGAATTGTTGGCATCGCTAAAGCGATGCCCTGATACGAACCGGAATCCACTGTGCTGCACAAGTACCACAAGCACACGCGTTTTGTCCGAAGCCTTGCTATGCCTGCTACCATACTCGGCATGCGTTCTCCCGCACCATCGGCTGCCCCGGCTTGCAGTGGAACGCGGCACGAAATTCGGTCATGTTCGCGGCGACGCCATTGGCTCGATACTTCTCTGGCGAGTGCGGATCCACGGTCGCCCGCAGCCGCTTATTCTCGTCGCGCTCGTTCGTGCACCAGCTCTGCCCGTAGGCGACGAAGAAGCGCTGCTCGGGTGTCAACCCATCCAGCGGCTCCAGCTTTTGATCTTTGGTGTCTTCCTTCCACGCCAGATAGGCCAACAGCGTCCCGCCCAGGTCGGCCAGGTCCTCGCCGTTCGTCAGTTTGCCGTTGATCTTGATGTCGTCGATGATCGTGTATCCGGAATATTGAGCAACCACGCATTGGGCGCGCTGCTCAAATTCCTTGCGGTCGGCCTCCGTCCACCAGTTGCGCAAATTTCCCTGCGCGTCGAACTGGCTGCCCTCGTCGTCAAATGCATGGGTCAGTTCGTGGCCCATGGTGGCGCCGGTGTCACCATAGTTGGGCGCAGCGTCGGAGAGCGCGCTGAATAGCGGGGGCTGCAGCACTCCCGCGGGAAAGTTGATGTCATTTTTCTGCGGATCGTAATACGCATTGACTGTGGGGGGCGACATACCCCACTCCTTGCGGTCGACGGGCTTGCCGATTTTCGCGAGCCAGCGGCGAAACTCGAACCAGGACGCCCGTTCCGAGTTTCCGATTTCGTCTCCGCGCACGATTTCCAGCGTGCTGTAGTCGCGCCAAGTGTCGGGATAACCGATCTTGTTCGCGATCGTGTGCAGCTTGGTGAGCGCCTGCTCCTTCGTCGCCTCAGCCATCCAAGGCAGCGCCTGGATCTCGCTCCGCATGGCCGCTTCGATCTCTCTCACAATCTTCAACGCCGCCTGTTTCGCATCCGGACTGAAATACTTTGCCACGTACGCCTGGCCCAGCGCTTCTCCCAAGTCATTATCGACATCGTTGGTGCAGCGCTTCCAGCGTGGCGGCAACTCCTCCCGTCCCCGCAGAGTCTTCCCGTAGAAACTAAAATCCTCTTTCACGAACGCAGCGGAAAGGTCGCTGGCCGCGTCGTGCGCAGCGTGCCAGCGCAAGTATGTTTTCCAGTCTGCCAAGGTTTCCCTTTCGATTTCTTCACTCATGACATGGAAGTAGTCCGGCGTGACTACGTTCAGCGCCCCAAGCGATCCCACCCCGGTTTTTGCGAAATAGGTGTTCCAGACGAAACCCGGCGCCAGCTTTTGTAATTCTTCCACGCTCATCTTGTGATAAAGCTTGGGAGGATCCCGCCGCTCGACGCGAGTCAGCTGGCCCTTGGCTAGCGCCGTTTCGATGCGCATTACTGTCGCAGCTTCTGTGGCCGCATCGGCCGGCTTGTCTCCCAGCAACTCGAACATCTTTGCGACATGCGCCAAGTACGCTTTGCGCAGTTCTTCGGACTTGGCGTCGTCCTTCAAATAGTAGTCACGATCCGGCAGGCCGAGGCCGCCCTGATCGGCCTCGGCAATCACCTGCGTCGAATCCTTAAAGTCCTGATTCGAGCGAAATGTGAACAGCGTGCCTGCGCCGTAGAGCGCGGGCGGGAACTGTGTAGTCGCCACATACTCAGCCAGATCCTGCTTTGACTTCAGATCTGCGATGCGCTCCAGTTCCGGCAACAACGGCTTGGCACCGAGCTTCTCAATGGCCGCTTCATCCATGCACGACGCGTAGTAATCGCCTATCTTTTGGGTCACGTCGTGCGTGACGTCGCGCTTCACAGCATCCCCCGAGCCGTTCGCTTTTCCCGCCTCTTCCAGAATCGTCCTCAACTGTGCGCGATTATCGTCTTCAAGCTTGCCGTATGTGCCCCAGTTCGCCTGATCGGGGGGAATCGGATTCTTTTTAATCCAACCGCCGCAGGAGTACGCGTAGAAATCGACGCACGGGTCAATGGTTCGATCCATGGCGGAAACATCGAGCACCGGCTCGGAGGAGGAGTGTTGGGCGGAGGCGGGTATCGCGGCCGAAAGCGCCGCCAGAAGCAGAGTAGAGACTTTCCAGATCATAAAGTTTAAAGGGCGAAATTGCTCTCTGAGACTATCGCTTCTTCCAAAACTTATCCAGCGTCAGCGATCCATCGCGGGCGTGCGCATACGGTGACCCAAGGTAGTTAGACGCGAGTACTGGGGATTCGTTAGGCGAGGTTCTTTAAACAATAGGCAGGAATAGTGCGACGGCTGCTTTCAGGCCTCCAAAGAACAGGTGCGAAATCACCGCCACCCAGACTAGCCTGGAATACTTGTGATCGGGTACGCACCTTCCCGAAGACCTCCGCGCACTGAAGGGTCTTTGTACAAACAGTACCAGCCAATGACACTCTACGTTAGTACACTCCGCATTGGTATCCCATCTATTATTTATTATCGCACTCTACTTATTCACCACTACTTATGCGCTACGTTTCGATCGGTCACGGGTCACGTCGTACACGATGAGAAACTTTGAAGACGTCGTGATCTTTGTGGCCGATATGGAGCGGGAAATCGAGAGGTTGAACGCTCTCGAAAAAAAGCTACTAGCCATGAATGTTCTGGAGGAATACACAATCCCCGAGGTGGCGCGGCTGCTCGGATGTCCGCAGAGGACGGTCGAGCGGTTCCTGCAAGATGCGCTGGACCAGCTCTCGCGGATCCTGCTCGCGGGTGGTTTGATGGAACAATTACCCTCAGTTACGGGAGGATCAAAAACTTGTCAAGACGGTAACAATTACAATTTCGATCCAAGTGACCCAACCCAAGGTGGAAATATCGAAAAGTTGGCGGTACCCCCCCCGGATTGGATATCCTAGACTTAAGAGTCGAAAAACCGAAAAACTCTTAAGGGGCGCGACGCAAATCGCGCCCTTTTTCTATTTAGGGCAGGCGGGCGGCGAAGACGAGTCGGTGGCAAAGCCGCTCATCGGGAGACTGGGATTGTACGGAGAGTTTCCTGCCATCCAGGGCACCGAAAACGACGGGGAAGGTGACGTAGAATCAGAATAATCGTCAGACGCGGATTGAGGATTGGGTCGGGAAGGCCAACGGGACGCAACATGGACATGACCTGGGTCACGGAGCGAGTTGCGCTGGGCGGTGGGATATGGAATGCGCGGAACATGGAAGAACTGGCGCAATCCGGTGTGACCCACGTGCTCAACATGCAGATCGAGTTCGATGATCGGCCGCTCGCCGGGCCGCACGGGATCCGCGTGCTGTGGAATCCGACCGACGACGATTTTTCGCCGAAGTCCCCAGAGCTGCTGAAACGCGGCGTCGATTTTGCGCTGGAAGCGTTGGACGATCCGGAGGCGCGGCTTTACATTCATTGCGCCGCAGGGGTGCACCGGGCTCCAATGATGACGTTGGCGGTATTATGCGCGATGGAGTGGGAAATAGAAGCGGCCATGGCGCTGATCGAAACGCGAAGGCCGGTTGTCGACTTTGCGGATGTGTATGTAGAGAGCGTGCGGCGATTTCTGGAGTCGCGAGTTGAGAGTGAGCCGCGGAGTTCACACTAACAATTGGAATTGCGGTAGGAGGAAATATGCGAAAGGGGCGCCGCTCGGCAGAGCGGCTTTTTTGTTGGCCCGAATTGGGGTCGCGTGCGCTCACGCGGAGAGAACAAGAGATGCCCAGATCGTTCGCGGTGCATCACAAGTGTTTTCCGATGGCGGAGGTGGTGATTTCGCTGGTGCTGGTTGTGCTGATGGCGTTGACGTTTTCGACCAGATTGCAGGCACAAGGGCCAGCGCTCACCACAATCAGCGTCCCGGTGCATCGAGCTGACGGAACCGCCACATCGGGTACGGTATTGATTTCATGGCCGTCGTTCCAGACCGCAGAGGGAGACGCGGTGGCGGCGGGCAATCTGAGTGTCACGATAGCACCACTCGGTGGATTTACCGCGCAGCTGGTCCCCAACGTGGGAGCGTCTCCGGCGGGAACTTACCACGTTGTGGTGCTCCAGTTGGATGACGGAACGGTTCGGACGGAATATTGGGCAGTTCCGGCGACATCGCCGGCGACGATGGCCGCGGTGCTAACGACACCGGGTACAGGGCTGGGAAATCTCGCCGCGACTCAGCAGTCTGTGGATGCGGCGGTGGCGAATGTAGGCGCGGGGTCGTTTGTCTCCAAGGCGGGCGACACTATGACTGGTCCAGTAACCCTGCCGGCCGAAACGCCTTTGTTTGAAGGTTGTGGTGGCTAGCCGGGCGTCCCCGCCCGTCGCTCCACCAACGAGCCGGATTAGCCGACTTCTTCACTCCAGGTTTCTAGAGCCTTCTTTACTGCGGCCATGAACTGGTCGGCCACGGCGCCGTCGATAATGCGATGGTCATAGCCAAGCGTGAGGTGTACGACGGAACGGATGGCGATGGAATCCGTGCCGTCTTTGTCGGTGATCACGAGTGGCTGTTTGGTGATACCGCCGACGCCCATGATGGCCACGTTCGGCTGGTTGATGATGGGCAAGCCGAAGACGGCTCCAAACTGGCCGGGGTTGGTGATGGTGAAGGTTGCACCTTCGACGTCAGCCGGAAGCAGTTTCTTCGAACGGGCGCGCTCGCCGAGGTCGGTGATGCCGCGCTGCAGTCCGAGGAAGTTGAGCTCGTCGGCGTTCTTGAGAACGGGGACAATGAGTCCCCGATCGAGGGCGACGGCGATGCCGGCGTTCACGTGCTTGTGGTAGCGGATGTTGTCGCCTTCGAGCGAGCTGTTGACGATCGGATATTGCTGCAGGGCGATGATGGCAGCGCGCACAAAGAATGGCATGAAGGTGAGCCGCGCGCCGTGGCGCTGCTCGAAGCCGTTCTTGAGCTTATTTCGCAAATTGACGATGCGAGTCATATCCACCTCGAACATGCAGTGGACGTGAGCGCTGGTGCGCCGCGATTCGATCATTCGCTGGGCGATGATCTTGCGCATTTGGGACATCGGAACTAGGTCGCCAGGAATGACAGCCGGCGCAGGGGCTGAGGTTTGACGGGGCGCGGGCGCCGTAACTGGAGCAGTCGTACGGTGCTCAACGAAATCGAGTACGTCCTGCTTGGTGACGCGGCCGCCGGTGCCGGTGCCATTGACTCTTGCAAGATCCACGTTGTGCTCGCGGGCGAGCTTGCGAACGAGCGGGGAAGAGCGGACGTCGGAATCTTCTTCATCCTCGGGAGCGGGCGCGGCGGGCGCGGGCGGCGGAGCAGAAGCTTCTCTCTTCGGGGACGCGGGAGAGGCAGGAGCAGGGGTGGGAGCTGCGGCCTTGGCGGGGGCGGAAGCGGAGGCGCCACTGCCGTCCCCAATCACACCGACGACGGTGTTGACCTGAACGGTGTTGCCTTCGGAAACTTTGATCTCCTGAAGGACTCCGCTGGCGGGCGCGGGAATTTCGGCGTCGACCTTGTCGGTGGAAATCTCGAACAGAGGTTCATCGCGCTGGACCTTGTCACCCGTCTTTTTCAGCCACTTGGTGATCGTTCCTTCGAAAATTGATTCGCCCATCTGGGGCATCACTACGTCAGTCGGCATAGTTCCCTTTCCATGAAGCCCCTACGCAATCGGCGGGGGAAGAGCAAACAAACATTATAGCGAAGCCGGGAGTGACTTCGGGTGCAGAGCGCACGGGTCTGCGCGGGCCTTTGCCTTGTGCAAAGGCGTCGTTCTGGCGTAGCGGGGGATGCGATTTCTTGTGGAGCAAAGAGCGATGAAGAAGTTTTTGGTGGTTGTATTCTTTTGCCTGCCTGCGGGCAAGCGGCGTACTCGGGTCGGGGTCTGTACTTGGGCTCGACGGCGAATGGTGCGTCGGTCTGCCGACCTGGAAAACGCTTATGCCTGTTTTGTTTCTAACACTAACGTCATCATCATGCGACTCCGATCGCGAGTTGGTGGCCGAATACCGGCGACTCGACCGGTATGACAACGCGCTCACAGTGCGGCAATTTGACTGGAGTGGGGACGCAGAACACACCTGCAGATTTCGGAAATACAATCGCGTGCGTCACGAACGTGAACACCAACGGGAACCCAAATACATATGGCAGACCTATGATCACTCCTCGATCAATGCGTGGAACATAAAAGGCTTCTGCCCGCGCTCGCTTCCCCCAATGTCGAAAAGACAAGAACTGCGCCGGTCACCGTGATTGTCGCCCGGGACACCGAGTTCTATGAGAGACTTCCCCAGCTATTTCCGCACGCCGACATGCGCGCCTATTTCGTGGGAAACCAGCCGTTGATCGATGAAACCGCATTCCGCAATGGCACGCTGCAGGGAGGCTACTTCATACTCGCCGCTCGAGCCGTGGGACTTGATTGTGGCCCGATGTCGGGCTTTGATCCCGCGAAGGTGAATGCGGAGTTCTTTCCCGACGGTAAATGGAAAGCGAACTTCCTGTGCAATCTTGGTTACGGCGATCGCAGCAAGCTGTTCCCGCGCAATCCACGGCTGGAGTTTGACGAGGCCTGCCGAGTGTTGTGACGGGGCTAAGTTTTCGGCGGGGGGGAGACGCGGCAAGCCGCGTCTCTACATGACATTTATTTATGCGATCGGCATTTATTTATGCGCCCGATTTCTTCTCGATCTTTCTCTCTACCTTCGCCCAGGTGTCTTTCAGCGCCACCGTGCGGTTAAACACGGGATGTCCGGGCTCGGAATCCCGGTCAACGCAAAAATACCCGAGGCGCTCGAACTGATAGCGGCTTTCAATCGGCGCATTCGCCAGCGATGGCTCCAACTTAGCCTTCGTGATCACTTCCAGGGAGTTCGGATTCAAGTTCGCCGTGAACTCCTGGCCTTCTTCTACCTGATTCGGGTCTTCTTTGGTAAAGAGCTTGTCGTACATACGCACCTCGGCGTCGAGAGCGTGCGTGGCCGAGACCCAGTGGATGGTCGATTTCACCTTGCGTCCATCCGGCGCATTGCCGCCGCGCGTGGCAGGATCGTACGTACAATGCACCTCAACCACTTCTCCCTTGTCGTCCTTCACCAGCGCCTTCGCCGTAATGAAGTAGCCGTAACGCAGCCGCACTTCGCGCCCGGGCGAGAGGCGGTAATACTGCTTGGGCGGGTCTTCGCGGAAATCGTCCTGCTCGATGTATAGCACCCTGGAAAATGGCACTTTGCGCTTCCCGGCGCTTTCATCCTCGGGATTATTGACCGCTTCGACTTCCTCGACCTGACCTTCAGGGTAGTTATCGATCACGACCCTCACGGGCCGGAGCACAGCCATCCTGCGCGGCGCGCGCTTGTTCAGGTCATCGCGGACGAAGTGTTCGAGCATCGCAAGTTCCAGCGTGCCATTTGTTTTCGAAACCCCGATGGCCCCGCAGAAATTGCGGATCGCCTCCGGAGTATAACCGCGGCGCCGCATGCCGGAAAGCGTGGGCATTCGCGGATCATCCCAACCGGTGACGCGTTTCTCCTGCACCAGAGTGAGCAGCTTGCGCTTGCTGAGTAGCGTGCGGGTAAGTCCGAGGCGATCGAACTCAATTTGCTGGGACGGAAAAATGCCGAGCTGCTCGATGAACCAGTTGTAGAGCGGGCGATGATCCTCAAATTCGAGCGTACAGATAGAGTGAGTCACGTGCTCGATGGAATCGGACTGGCCGTGCGCGTAGTCGTACATCGGATAGATGCACCACTTGGCGCCGGTGCGCTGATGCTCGGCGTGCAGGATGCGGTACATGACCGGATCGCGCATATTGAGGTTCGGCGACGCCATGTCGATCTTGGCGCGCAGCACACGCGATCCGTCAGGAAACTCGCCTTTGCGCATGCGCTCGAAGAGGTCGAGGTTCTCCTTCGGAGTGCGGTTGCGATGCGCACTGTCTTTGCCCGGCTCGGTGAGCGTGCCGCGATACTGGCGAATTTCTTCCGCGCTCAGATCGTCAACATACGCTTTGCCATCGTTGATCAGCTTGATCGCCCATTCGTAGAGCTGATCAAAGTAATCGGAAGCGTAGTAGAGACCGTCCCAGTCGAAACCCAGCCAGCAGACATCCTTCATGATGGAGTCCACGTACTCCTGCTCTTCCTTCTCCGGGTTGGTATCGTCGAAGCGCAGGTTCGTCTTACCGCCAAATTCGTCGGCTAATCCGAAGTTGAGGCAGATGGACTTGGCGTGGCCGATGTGCAGATAGCCGTTGGGCTCGGGAGGAAAGCGGGTCTGGATGGCGGCGTCGCCGAACTTCTTCGTTTTCAAATCTTCAATGACAATGTCGCGGATGAAGTTCGAGGGGCGAGGTTCGGGCGATGAGTTCGGCCCAGCGTCGTCAGGAGATGAATTCGCAGCGCTCATGCTCTTGATATTTTATATGGGAAGAGCGGATTCGCGGTGAAGACTGCCTCAACAGGCATGGCTCAACGATGCCATGGCCGACCCCAACCCTCAACGCCGTGAAGGAATCCACGTGATAATCTGCGTCGAGAGGCACCGCGTCTTTCCAGCATTCACCGTTAGCTGGATGCGGGCTTGAATTCTTAATGGCAAATTGCGTTAAATGCGGCCGCCAGCTTCCAGCCCTCACTTTTGGCAAGAAGCTTTGCCAGTGGTGCGTGCAACATGAAGCTGCGCAACGAGGCGAGGATTCTCCCATCCAGCGAGTCGAGCCCGCGCCATGGATGCGACGGCAGTCCAGTTCGATGGCGGTCACGCAAGCCATTTTCGGAATCAATGTTGCGGTGTTCGTTGCCATGACGTTGGCTGGCGTTTCGCTCACCGAGCCAACAACGGCGCAGCTGTGGCATTGGGGAGCGAATTACGGCCCTCTCACCATCGGAGGCCAGTGGTGGCGGTTGTTGAGCTGTGTGTTCGTGCATATCGGGATCATCCACATCGGGTTCAATATGTGGTGTCTGTGGGGTCTGGGCAAACTAGCCGAGTCGGTTTACGGTCATTGGACGTTTGGTGCGGTTTACCTGATCACCGGCGTAGCGGCGAGTGTGACCAGCCTCGCTTGGAATCCTGGAGGCACAAGCGCGGGAGCCTCCGGGGCAATCTTCGGAATTGCCGGAGCGCTGATCGCGTCGTTTTACCTGGGCGAATTTTCGTTGCCAAAAGCGGCGGTGTCGGGACTGCTGCGAAGTGTGCTGATCTTTGCCGGCTATAACCTCGTATTTGGAGCAATGTCGGGTCACACCGACAACGCCGCTCACGTTGGAGGTCTAGTGTCGGGACTGATTCTCGGCGCCCTCATCGCCCGGGTGGCTCCACAACACGATGACGCGGTTCGACGCGTGGGAGTGCTTTTCGTTGGGATCGTGCTGGTCTATGGCGGCGCGGCGTGGCTGCATCATTCGCACGCCTACGTGCTGCACGCGACAAAGGGGCAGGCGCTGCTTACCAGCAACAAAACCGAGCAGGCGATAGCGGAACTTCAGACGGCGGTCCGGCAGCGACCAGATTATTTGCCAGCGCATTACAGTCTCGCGCGGGCTTATTGGACCAAAGGCGACTTCCCTAGTGCGGAAGGCGAACTTCAGCGCATCATTGAGATCGATCCCAGGGATGAGAGGGCTTACTTCTCGCTGGGCATGGCATATCTAGAAGAGAATCGCTTCCAACCGGCGCGAAACATTCTCACATCGCTGCTCACCGTAAATCCAAAGAGTCCCGACGCACATTTTGGGCTAGGAGCAGTTTCATGGGGCGAGCAGAAATATGCCGAGGCCCTCGAGGAATACAAACTGACGGCGCGACTCGATCCTGGCTATGACGGCGTTTATCAAGATATCGGACTGATGCAGGCCAAGCTCAAGCTCTACGACGATGCCATCGCATCTTTTGTGAAGCAGCGAAACAATGAGGACAATCCCAAAAACGAAAACGCCCTCGCCAGCGCCTATGACGCCAAGGGAATGCGTCGTGAAGCTGAGGAAGCCCGCCAGCTGGCGAAGCAGCTCCAAAACCATTAGCGCGAGAGCTTCTGAATGGCTCGCTCAATTCTTACCAGGGTGGTGTCCTGCCCCAGCACTTCCAACGTCTCGAACAATGGCGGAGCGTTCTTGCGGCCGCAAACGGCCACTCGGATGGGTTGGAACATTTGTCCGGCTTTGAGCCCGAGTTCCTGCGCAGCGGCGCGGAGGGCTTGGTCCAGCGGGTCGTGTTTGAATTCAGTTTGCGCCAGGACTTCTCGAGCACGGGTTAGAACTCTGAGCGCCATGGCGGCATCGCCCTTCTGCGGGATGAGTTCGGTTGGGTCGTAGGGCGGGAGCCGGTCCATGAAGAAAAAGTCAGCGGTGGTAAGGACGTCGCGCAGAAGTTTGATGCGCTCGCGAATCAGCGGGGTGAGGGCACGCATTTTTTCCGGCGCGATTGGGAAACCGGCGGCGTGAACGATCGGCAGCAGGCGGGCACTGAGTTCGTCAACCGAAAGAGCGCGGATGTGCTCGGCATTGAGCCACAGGGCTTTGGGGTCGAAGGCATCGTCCGGCGTCGCGGCGGGCTCCTTGAAATTCACCACCGCGTTTGCGCGGTTGATGCCTTCGAGGGAAAACGCGTCGATCAGCTCCTGACGGGTCATGTTTTCGCGATTGTCTTTCGGCGACCAGCCGAGCAAGCAGAGAAAGTTGATGAAGGCTTCGGGGAGAAATCCGGCGTCGCGATAGGTGGTCACGCTGACAATCGGACCATGGCGGCGCTTGGAGAGCTTCGATCCGTCGGGCGCGATTAGCAGTGGAAGATGCGCGAACTGCGGCGGTTTGGCGCCAGCGCCTTCGAAAATGAGCACGTGCTTGTAAGTGTTCGAGAGATGGTCCTGTCCGCGGATGATGTGGCTGATACGGAGGTCGATGTCGTCGGCGCAGGAGGCGAGGTGGTAGGTGGGCATGCCGTCCGAACGGAGGAGCGCGAAGTCTTCGATGTCGGCGGCGGATTTGATTTGCTCGCCGTAGACCGCGTCAGTGAAGCGGACTTGTTCGGCTGTCCCCCGGGAAACACGGAAGCGAAGGGCGAAGGACTCTCCCGCCGCGGCTCGGCGATCACTTTCGGCGCGGGAGAGTTCGCGCATGCCGGGGTTGAAGAGCCAGGTTTGATTGGCGCCGGATTTTTCGCTGTCGTTGACCTGGACAGCAGCGGCGTGGGCGGGGGTAAAGTCGCGGTACGCTAGTCCTTTCTGGAAGATGGCGTCGGCGATCCGGCGGTGCAGGGCCAGGCGCTGGGATTGCTTGTATTCCTCGTCCCAGCCGAGGTCAAGCCAGCGCAGACCTTCGAAGATGGAGTTGATGGAGGCTTCGGTATTGCGCTCGACATCGGTGTCGTCGAGTCGCAGGACCATGGTTCCTCCGTTGCGACGGGCGTAGAGCCAGTTGAAGATAAAGGTGCGGGCACTGCCGACGTGCAGAAAACCGGTGGGAGACGGCGCGAATCGAACGCGAAGCATAACTTTTGAGTATAGCGGGATCGGAGCCTGGCCTCTAGCTCCTGTAGAGACGGGGCTTGTTCGGTCTCGGAAAGCGGGGCACTGCTGAAACGCGGCGGGCCGCGTCTCTACGGGAAATCGGAGTGGTTAGGAAAATCAGAGTGGTTACCAATGGGTTACGAAGGTAACCGTTTCCGGGAATATCGCTCTAGCGTCATCGCATCTTATAAGGAGATACTTTTCGAAACGCCGTGCCCAGGGCGGAACCTGCCGGAAGACACCTATTGTTTCGATCTGTCTGTTGTGACAGGATTAGGCCAGCTTTAAGCCAGAGTTAGTTCCAACCGGGCTGTAATTACGGGCGCGATAAAGAACCGTTAGTCGAGGAACGTTAACCAATGAATAGCGTTGCCACGGGTCTGGTGCTGATTCCTGGGGCCGTGGCCCTGCTGGTGTTTCTCGTCTTCACCTACCTCTACGAACAGAACCGTCATACCTATTTTCGCGCTTGGCAACTGGCTTGGGCGGCATACACTTTGCACTATGCGCTGAAAGCGGTTGAATATTTTCAAGGTCCTTCCGCATTACTGTCTTTGCTGAGCTCGCTCCTGCTGGTGGCGATGGCAATTTGCATCTTTGTCTCGACCCGGTTGATGAAGGAACCGTTCCAGCTGAAATGGTATGACGTTGCGTTGACCGTGACCGGGGTCCTGCTGGCGTATGTGAGCTTGCGGGCACACATGGCAAGCGGGGTATTCAGCGAGAAAGCGACTCCGCCGCCGATTTATTTGCAGCTGGAAATCGGGCTGGCAGCGACGCTGCTCTATTGCTCGTTCCATTTTTATCGTTACGCTTTTCGCAGGAATTCCGTGGCGTTCCGCACCCTCGCGTTTTCGCTGGCGCTGTGGGCAGCGCTGATGGGCGCAGGCCAGCTTCGTCAACCTTTTCTCGATATTGTTGGCCAGCTCGGGGGGTTCCTAGGGCCGATTCCGCAGATGCTGCTGGCCATCGCGATGGTGATGGTGCTTTTTGAAAACGAACGCAATGCAGTGCAGGACAATGCGCTGGAATTCTCGACTTTAGGCGTCGATCCGCGACGCTTGCTCTCCGCATCCGACCTGGTGCCCAGATTGCAGACCTTTGTGGAGAGGCTGGTAGCGCCTCTGCCTTCGCGCCGTGCTGTCTTTTTTGTTTCCGAGCAATGGCGTGGCACCGTGCCCTCGGTGCAAAAGGGCTTTTCCCCGGAGTTTCTGGAAAAACTGCAAAAGACGCAAGCGGGCGATTACATCGCCGAGCTTGCCTACCGGCGTGGGGGAGTGGTCACCTTCCGGAATCTGCGGGAACTGGAAGAGCCTTTGCCGGCGCTTTCGGGAGGAAAGTTCGAGGTCTCGAAGCAGACGCTGCTGGCAGAGGGAATTACCGACCTGATGGCGGTGAGCCTGCAGACGCGGGAGCACAATTTCGGGGTCATCCTTTTCCCGCACGCGGAACGGCGCATGTTCGGCTCTTCGAATTTGCGGCTGCTCATCGGCCTCGCGCTGCAGATCGCCCTGACCTTGGAAAACTATGTCGTAATGCACGAAGCGCAGCGGCGAACCAAGGAATACGAGTTGCTCACCGAAATCGGGCAGGCCATCAGTTCTCATCTCAACCAGGACGAGGTGCTGCGCACGGTGCACGTGGAGCTTGGCCAGATTTTCGACACCAGCAATTTCTACATCGCGTTTCAGGAAGAAGATGAGATTCACTTCGAGCTGGAGATCGAAGGCGGCATGGTTCTAGCCAAGCGCTCGCGCAAGGCCAGCAATGGATTGACTGAGTACATAATCAAGACCGGGGAGCCGCTGCTGATCGAATCCGATCTTGAACAGGTGCGGTCAAAACTGGGAGTGGATTTCATGCCTCCGCGTCCGGCCCGCTCGTTCTGCGCCGTGCCTATTTTTCTGGGCGGTAAACCCGTGGGAGTGATGGCGGCGCTGAGTACGGAGCGGGAATCGCAATTCCTGGACCGGGACCTCGAGGTGATGCAAACCGCAGCCGGTCAACTGGGGGTAGCCATCGAGAATGCGCGCCTGTTCACCGAAGAGCAACGCCGCGCCAGGCACCTCGCGTTTCTCAACAGCATTTCGAAAATGGCGATCTCGAGCGAAGACGCCGAACAGATGATGGCTGACATTGTGCGCGAGATCCAGAAGAACTTCCACTACGATCACATCGGCATCGGCATCATGGACTACGCCACCAAGGATATTGAGATTAAAGCCGAGGCGGGAACAACATCCGAAACCCTGGGCCGCCGGGTCACGGTGGGCAGTGGAGTTCTGGGAAAAGTCGCGCGCACAGGAGTGAGCGCACTGGTGCAAAACGCCGGTCCGGGGCAGCTTGCCGGCGTGCTGCCGGAATCGCGGGCGGTGCTTTGCCTGCCGATCAGCTACGGCGAGACGCTGCTCGGCGTGCTCAACATCGAGAGCCGGGATGAAAATGCGTTCGCGCCTCAGGACGTTCTGATCCTGAACACCTTGGCCGATCTTCTGGCCACGGCGTTGCATAACTCCTTCGTCTTCCGGAAGCTGCAGCAGCAATCGATCACGGACGGGTTGACCGGCATCAAGACGAGACGCTTTTTCTGGGAGGCGTTGAGTTCGGAGTGGAAGCGCGGGTCCCGTTCTGGCCGGCCATTCTCGGTGGTGCTGGTCGATTTGGATAAATTTAAGGAAGTCAACGATTCGCTCGGCCATCTGGAAGGAGATCTGGTGCTGGCCCGGGTTGGCCGGCTGCTCGAACAGAAGTGCCGCCAGTCGAACGTGGTTGCCCGCTACGGGGGAGACGAATTCGTCATCCTCATGCCCGAGACGAGCATCGAGCAGGCGCAGGTGCTGGCGGAAAGATTGCGGCTGTGGCTGGCCACCGATCCGATGCTGGAAGAGCACCACATCACCGGCAGCTTCGGCGTCGCCAGTTTCCCCCTGCACGGATTTTCCATGGAGGACTTGATTCGCGTGGCGGATGCAGGCATGTACGTGGCCAAGCACGCGGGCGGTAACCAGGTTTCCACTTCAGATGCGTTCGGCGAAGGCTCTGCGGTGCAGCGCCAGCTTGTCTCCGGTTATATTGAAGGATTTCTGCAGCGCGAGCACAACGGGCCTGAGCACCTGGAGGAACTGGTCAACACGCTCCGTAAGCTTTCCGGACGCGAAGATAATGCGGATCACCGGGCGATGAAAGAGGCCGTCGAAGCCTTGTCGCGCGCCGCCGAACTGAGGGAGCACAACGCGGCAGGGCACGGCGAGCAATGCGGACACTATACCGGGATCATCGCCCGCGGACTCAACCTCTCTGCGCAGGAGGTGGAAGACATAATCTTCGCGGGGCGGGTGCATGACTTGGGTAAGCTGTTCATCCCCGATCGAATCCTGAATAAGGCGGGCGCACTTACGGAAGATGAATTCGCGGTGGTCAAGACCCATCCGCAAGTAGGGGCGGAAGTGCTACGGGCGATTCCTGAAATCGAGCGCGTGGCCCAAGCCATCGAATCCCATCACGAAGCCTTCGACGGCGGCGGGTATCCTTTCGGACTGAAGGGTGAGAGCATCCCCCTATACGGCCGCATTGTCGCCGTCGCCGATGCTTACGTGAACATGACGAGCGATCGCTCTTTCGCTCCCCCCAAGACGGACGAGCAAGCGATGGTGGAACTGGGAAAGCTAAGCGGCACCCGCTTCGATGGCATGATCGTCCGTTTATTGGCCCGCCTGCTCAAGATGGAAAGAGCCTCCAGTCTGGGCGGCGCCACCTAGGTCAGGGTCAGCACCAGGGATGCATCTTTCGGCAGATAGCTCTTGCGGCGAAACCAGTCTTCCATCGCGTCCCGGAGTGGATCGAGTGGAACACGCGTTCCAATTTCCAGGCACCCGTCAGCCACCGGCATTGTGTCGTCAAAGACAGATGCGTTGGTGAAGTTGCGCATACTGAAATTGTCGAGCCACTTCAACGGACAAAGTTGGAGCTGCCCTTCGTGCTGATATTCCACGCGGAGTTTCCGGGCGAACATGATTTGATTTAAGCACAGACCGGTTCCCCGCCGAGAACGAATCTACTTCTTTGCCTTCCGGAGCCGGTCTTCCAGTTCGTCGACTTCCCGGTTCAAGCCTTCGGGAAGATGGCTGCCAAACTTGGCGAAGTGCCCCCGGATCGATGGTATTTCGGCGAGCCAGCCCTCCACATCCACGCCGAGCAATTCGGCGATCTCCGCGGCGGGAAGGTCAAGTCCCTTGGTATCCAGGTCCGCAGGCTCGGGGAGCCTGCCGATCGGCGTATCCACAGCGTGCACTTTGCCGTCGCAGCGTTCGAAGATCCATTTCAGCACACGGCTGTTCTCGCCATATCCGGGCCACAGGAATTTGCCGTTGTTGTCGGTGCGGAACCAATTCACATAATAGATCTTGGGCAGCTTTGCGCCGCGCCTGGAGCCGATCTTCAGATAGTGGGCAAAGTAATCGCCCATGTTGTAGCCGCAGAAAGGGAGCATGGCCATTGGGTCGCGGCGAAGTTCACCGACTTTGCCGGCGGCGGCCGCGGTTGTTTCGCTGCTGACGGTCGCGCCCAGAAACGTTCCGTGCTGCCAACTGAACGACTCCGTCACCAGCGGGACAACGCCAGCCCGGCGGCCACCGAAAAGTATGGCGTCGATCGGCACGCCGTTCGGATCCTCCCACTCCGGGGCAATCACCGGGCACTGGCTCGCTGGAGCGGTGAAGCGGGCATTGGGATGAGCTGCTTTCTGAGACGAAGCCGGAGTCCACGGGCGGCGCAGCCAGTCGATCAATTCCGCGGGCTTTTCGGCGGTCATCTGCTCCCACCATATGTCGCCGTCGGGAGTCATTGCGCAATTGGTGAAGATGGAATTCTTCGTGGCGGTGAGCATGGCATTCCGGTTCGATTTCATGCTCGTTCCGGGACCGACGCCAAAGAATCCGTACTCAGGGTTGATGGCATAGAGGCGGCCATCGGCGCCGAACTTCATCCAAGCTATGTCGTCTCCGATGGTCTCGACTTTCCACCCCGGTATGGTCGGGATCATCATGGCGAGGTTTGTCTTGCCGCAGGCCGAGGGGAACGCGCCAGTGAAATACTTGGACTGACCGAAGGGGTTGGTCAACTTGAGGATGAGCATGTGTTCCGCCATCCAGCCTTCATCACGGGCCTGCACCGAAGCGATGCGCAGCGCGTGACACTTCTTGCCGAGCAGTGCATTGCCACCGTAGCCGGAGCCGTAGGACCAGACCTCACGCGTTTCCGGGAAGTGGCAAATGTATTTGTCCTGCGCATTGTTTGGCCAAGTCGAGTCTGCCTGGTTGGCAGTCAGCGGAGCGCCGACCGAGTGCAGGCCGCGCACGAAGTCATCTTCGCTTCCCAGAACCTCGAGCACGCGAGTACCGACGCGTGCCATAATGTGCATACTGGCCACAACGTAAGGGGAGTCGGTCACTTCAACGCCGATATTCGCAATCGGCGAGCCGATGGGGCCCATGCTATACGGGATGACATACATGACGCGGCCGGACATCGCACTCGCGAACAACCCCTGCAGCTTCAGCTTCATCCTCGCGGGATCTTCCCAGTTGTTGGTGGGACCAGCTGCTTCCTGGGTCAGTGCACAGATAAAGGTGCGGTCTTCGACGCGAGCAACGTCGCCTGGACTCGACCGGACGAGGATGCTATTCGGCCGCTTGTCGTCGGCCAACCAGATGGCGCTGCCCGTCATTACCATCAGCCGTAGCATGGCCTGATATTCCCCGTGCGAACCGTCGCACCACTGCACTCGATCCGGCTTGCAGAGCTGGGCGACTTCTTCCACCCACGCGGTTAGCCCCTTATGCTTCGTATCGGCCTTATTTTCGCTCATGGTTTCCATATCGGAGATCAGGCTGGACATACAAACGTTCTCCTTCTTGCGGGTGGAGAGCCGGGCGTCCCCCTCCGGCCGGCACACTGCTGGACGGGCGAGACGCCCGTCCCTCCATCGTATGACTCATTACGCGGTCGCGGTACTAGCGGCTTGTAGCGACCGGGAGCTCGACCTCCGACACGACACCTTCCAGGTGCTTGAGGGTCTCGTCGATGGTCAGAGAATACATTTCGCGACCCAGGCCTTCACCGGATTCCAGCGCCGTTTTCAGAAAATGGCCGGCGATTTCCTTCGCCAGGGAGTCCGTGATCAGCTTCCCGGTGCGCTTCTTGTATTCAACCCAGGCCGGGTGCGGCAGGGCGACCCAGACCGGGCGACCGTCAACCAGGAACTTGATGTCCACTGCATCGGCGTGGCGGGTGGCGATGGCTACGATCAGGGCTTGGTAGAGGCACTGTACTTGTTTCTTGGTCCAGCGGTCGGCGGCGGTGAAGTCAGTGAACATAAGAAAATCAAAACACGAATATCCGTTAAAACAGGTACCTTTGCAAATATATCGCCGAGCGGGGTCGGGGGGCAAACGGTTGCGGGACACCGTCCTCGAGCTCTTGATCTTGATGTCCTGGACGAAAAAAAGGCCGCCAGCTTCGCGCCGGCGGCCTGCAAATTCCGCCCTTGACCTAATCACGCTCCGGCGGGCGCTTCCCCGAAATCGGAATCCGGTGCTCCTGATCCAGATATTCCATGGGTCCGTGATCGGAGTGCGCATTCGGCACCGGAACATCCCCCGCCGCACTCATCGGTTCCAGCTCCGGAGTGGACGCAACCTGACCCGATGTCGTGGTGTAGACCGCCTCGTGGAAAAGAGATCCTGTTTTCGCTTGCGCCGCGGCAAACACTGGAAATGCCTTGCCTCCCGCAAATCCCACCGAGACGTAATCCGCCACCATCTTTCCGGAGAACGTATCCGGAAGCCATGTCAGCTGCATTGAACCGGCCAGCGTTTCTGCCGCGGTCCACGTCGAACCTCCCGTGGAAGACTGAGTGAATCCGACAGACAGCGAGCAGTTGTTCCCGCAGTTCGACACCGGATAAAAGTAATATGCAAGCGCAATGTGGGCCGTGGTTCCCTTTGTGCCCGGCGCAATCGCCACGCCCGTGATGAAGTGATCCACCGTGCTCGTAACCGGATCGATCGGCACGCGCTTGACCGCCGACCATGTCGTCCCGGTTCCCGACGTGCTGTACACGATGTCATTCGACGAGCAGTTCGTGCGGAAGCGGCAATCTGGCCACATCACGTAAACCTTGCCCGCCGCATCCACTGCCGACGAGATCAGACCCGCGCTCCGCAGGCCCCCCGCCTCGGCGTGATTGATATAGCTGGCGACGTTCACCGCTTTCGTCCAGCTCTTTCCGCCATTGATCGAGGTGAATGCAGTTACGTATCCATAGAATCCGAGGATGGGCACAATTACTTTCCCTCCCGGCTTCACCACCGGCACGCCGCCGATGCCCTGGTCCTGCCCCGCCGTGCCCAGTGCCGCTCCCCAGGTTTGCCCGCCATCTTTTGAGGTGCTCATCCGGACCAGGTCACCCTGCGACGGGTCGTCCCACTCCGAATAGCAGTGGCCGTAAAAAGGGCTGGTGGCGGTGTTGTCGCAGACAATCCAGTTCTTGTCGGCGGAACTCGACCCGGCGACGGCGATCGGGTTGCTCCAGTTGATCCCGTCGGTCGACCGGCTCACCGCGACAGAAGTGTTGTTCCCGATGGGCAGGGTCGAGATCAGCCAAACATTGTGCAAGGCGTCGTACGCCACCGCCGCATCACTGGCCGCCGAGTTCGTTCCGCCCTGGTACATCGTAATTCCCGGCAGATACCCGTTGGTCCAGCTCACGCCGCCATTGGTCGAAGTCGCGAACCCAATGTCGGCGCCGCCTCCACTCGAAATCCGAGCCACCTGAAAGGCGCTCACAATCGTTGAGCCATACGAGAACGTACTAGGCTCGACCTCGGTAGCGTGCTGGCTTGGAGTGTCGGTAAAGGTGTCCTCACTCAGCTGGGTAAGGCTTACCTGGGCTTGGGCAAAAGCCGTGAACACCATGCCGGTAGTCAGCACCGCCCGGCACAGCGCACGGCTACAGAGAAACGAGTGCGTGCGAACGCTCATTACCGATCAACCTCGGAGAGTATTTGATGAGGATCCAGTGTCGGTCGAGATGTGTGGTCGGCACAAAGCAACCAGCAACGATGTCTCGGGTAAGATCTGCCGCCCGGGGGAACAGCCGGCTCCCGCCTCAGTTCCCGAGACTAGCCGCTCCCACTGGGCACTGTCAACACCGTTGAAAAGGTGTGAAAAGCTCTGCTAGCCTATTCCTATGCCCCAGTCCGTCAAAGAGCGCGTTGGAAAGTTGCGAGAAGAAATCGCAGAGATCAGTGAAGCAAACCGGCTATATCTGCAAGGTGGCAAAAAAATCATCGGAGCATCCGATCAGGAACGGCGACTGCAACGATTGCAGGAAATCATGGACGAACTAATGTCGTTGACTGACTGGAAAAAAACCTGACTCGCGCCTTGCTTACTATTTAGTCCGCTGAGGGCAGGCAGCACAGGCAGGAAAAAGGCAGGAAGAACCTTCAGTCTGACGCTTGAACTTGCATGGTTTCGGTAATCCAGAGCTGCGCCGGAGCACCTTTCGTGGTGCGAGTGGCAGTCGCCCGAAAGCTGCTGGAAGCCGTTTCGACATCGTAAATATATGGCGGGCGCTCACTCTTGATGCTGATGTATTTGCCGGAAATCAGCTCATCAAGCGAAGCGTACTTCCCTTCTGACGCCAGGTACCCACGCTCGGCATTGGCGATGCCGATCAGATCATTTTTCACGCCGGTGATGGTGGCAACTTCTTCAGAGTTGCCGCTCCCAGCGCCCGGAGTCAGGGTCTTGATCTGCAGAGAGTAGATGTACATCCCGATCGCCATCGTGATGATCGTGCCCAGAAACCCAAGAACGCGTCCCATAATTTGCTCCGCAGGTGCCATTGCACCGCGAAATGCGGCCGCTGGCAAGTAACCAGAGTGCAGGTGCTAGGGAGGATGACCGGAGCTGTTTTTTGGCAGGGAATCGTAAGCCGGCTTTTAGAATGGCGACCCCGGAGGGAGTCGAACCCCCAACCCTCAGATCCGAAGTCT
>Ga0073928_10001069_pt1 | contig 55309 bp, 58 predicted proteins | sample PaiPotPPA55metaG_FD_76969 | JGI IMG/M metagenome (GOLD analysis project Ga0073928, IMG submission 76969) | Iron sulfur acid spring bacterial and archeal communities from Banff, Canada, to study Microbial Dark Matter (Phase II) - Paint Pots PPA... ... | reverse complement strand
CTTCCGCGATGCGGAAGGTGCGGACGCCCTGCTGTTCATCGACAACATCTTTCGATACCTGCTCGCGGGCTCCGAGGTGTCGGCGCTGCTCGGGCGCATGCCGTCGGCCGTCGGCTACCAACCGACTCTGGCCACCGAGATGGGCGAGCTGCAGGAACGCATCACCTCGACGAGCAAGGGCTCGATCACATCGGTCCAGGCGGTCTACGTGCCGGCCGACGACTACACCGACCCCGCGATCCAGACCGTGTTCGCCCACCTCGGCGCGACGGTGCGTCTCGAGCGTTCGCTGGTGGAGATCGGCATCTATCCCGCCATCGATCCGCTTGGATCCTCTAGCCGGTTCGTCGAGGCATCCATCGTCGGGCAGGATCACTACGACACCGCTCAGGGCGTGAAGAAGACGATGCAGCGGTACAAGGACCTGCAGGACATCATCGCCATCCTTGGTATGGAAGAGCTGTCCGACGACGACAAAGAGGCGGTGTCGCGGGCGCGCAAGATTCAGCGCTTCCTGTCTCAGCCTTTCAACGTGGCTCAGCGGTTCACCGGGCGCGAGGGCAAATCGGTCCCGATCGCTGAGACCGTGCGCGGTTTCAAGGAGATCCTGGACGGCAAGCACGACGACCTGCCGGAGCAGGCGTTCTACATGGTCGGCACGATCGACGAAGCACGGGAGCAGGGCGAAGCGATGAAGAAGAAGTCTGCTTCGTAGATGAGGGTTCTTCTGTCTACATGAAACTGAATTCCATCGCCCCCCATCCGACCAGTCGCTACGCGACGGGCCACCTTCCCCCCGCGGGGGAAGGGAGATTTATATGAAATATCTACTGCGTGTCGTCAGCGTTGAACGGAGCCTTTTCGAGGGTGACGTCGAGTTCATCATCGCCAACGGCGCGGATGGTGAGCTCGGTGTGCTCGCGCGACACGCTCCGCTGATGACGATCCTCAAGCCGGGGCCGTTGAGGATTCAAGAGGTATACGGAGGACCTGAGCAGGTCCTCTTCGTGGGTGGTGGCTTCCTCGAGGTGCTGCCCGACCGCGTGACCGTGCTCGCGGACGTCGCCGAGCACGCCGACGAGATCTCGCTCGAGCGGGCCGAGGAAGCGCGGCGCCGCGCCCAGGAAAAGCTGGCGGGCACGCTCACCACCGCCGAGGAGACCGAGTTCCAGAACGCCCTGGCGGTGGCGGACGCCCGCCTCAGGCTCGCTCGGATGCGCCGGGGCTAGTGTCGCGCCCCGAAAGTTCGACGGAAATGCCAGGGGCGACGCTGCGCGTCTCCCGTGGCACCCTGCGGGCTCATCCGCCTAGGCGACCGAGCTCTGCGTTGCCGGCTGCGCTACTCGATTACAGGTCTACCGACATGCGCGCTGCGTTGCTCGCCGGCGCCTTGATCTCGGCCGCCGATGCGGCGATTTTCCGCCGAACCTCCGGGGCACGACACTAGACTCCGGACAGTGGGAGACCAGGAGCAGCGCGCGCTGCGGATCACGGGTGGGGTGCAGCTGGCCGGCAGCATCTGTATCAGCGGTTCCAAGAACGCCGCGCTGCCCGAGATGGCCGCGGCCTTGCTCACCAAGGAGACCGTCACGCTGAGCAACGTTCCCAAAGTGAGGGATACGTACCTGATGGCCGAGATCCTCTCCGGCCTCGGCGGTTCGACTGAGGGCGAGGGCACCGTGCGCCTGAACATGGAGCGGGCCCAGGCCAGCGATGTGCCCGCCGACCTGGGCCGGCGCATGCGCGCGACCATCCTCCTCCTCGGCGCCCTGCTGGGCCGGTTCGGCCGCGCCCGCCTCCCGCGGCCGGGCGGCGATGACATCGGGGCACGACGCGTCGAGCAGCACTTGCGCGGGTTGCGGCAGATGGGCGCCCAGGTGACCGAGACGGACAATGAGATCATTGCCGAGGCGGAGCGCCTGCGAGGTCAGCGGATCGTTTTCGACCTGCCCACCGTCACAGGCACGGAGAACATTCTCCTGGCGGCTGTGCTCGCGGAAGGACGTACGGAGATTTTCAACGCCGCCCGCGAGCCACACGTCCAGGATCTCTGCGAGCTCCTAGTCAAGATGGGGGCGCGGATCGAAGGCATTGGATCGGAGCGCCTCGTGGTCGACGGAGTCCGGGAGCTCGGAGGCGCGGAGCACACCGTCATTGCGGACTACCTGGAGGCAGGCACCTACGCCCTGGCGGTGGCGGCGACGGGAGGCGAGCTGCGCCTGGAATGCAGCCGGCCGGAGGACCTCAACATGGTCCTGCTCAAGCTCGAGCAGGCTGGAGCTCACATCGACGTGGGAAGCGGCTCGTTTCGGGTCGGCCGCCAGCCGAAGACCAGGCTGAGGCCCAACGACATGTCGACCTGGACCTTCCCCGGTTTTCCGACCGACCTGCAGGCGCAGTACATGGCGTTGATGACCCAGGCAGATGGAAAGACCGTCATCTCTGAGTACGTGCACGAGAATCGCTTCCAGCACGTGGCTCAGCTCGCCAAGATGGGCGCGGGGATCACGGTCGAAGGACGTCTCCACGCGGTGGTGCACGGTCCGTGCAGGCTGCATGGCACGGACGTCGCCATTCCTGACATCCGATCCGGGGCCGCGCTCGTGATCGCTGCGCTCTGCGCGGAGGGGGAGAGCTTGCTCCGAAATTCCTGGCACGTCGAGCGGGGATACGAGGACATGGCCGGGAAGCTCGCGTCAGTCGGCGCACGCATAGAGTCCGTCACCATCCACGAGGAGCCGGTCCCCTCTGAAAAAACGTACGAGTGACCTTTGCCCCGCCGGGGGCACGGTCGGGAAGCTGCTTTGAGCTTGCTGTCCAAGAAGATCGGCATCGATCTCGGCACGTCGACCGTCCTGATCTACGTCAAAGGTGAGGGAATCGTGCTCAACGAACCTTCGCTGGTGGCCGTCAATCGCGACGGCACGCGCATCCTGGCCGTGGGCAGGGACGCTCTTGAGATGGTCGGGCGCGCACCGGACACGATTCAGATCGTCCGCCCGATGCGCGAAGGGGTGATCGCGGACTTCGTCGTGACCGAAGGAATGCTGCACCACTTCATCGGCCGGGTCCAGGGACGCCAGCGGATCTTCAAGCCCGAGATCATGATCTGCGTCCCGTCTGGAGTCACCTCGGTGGAGCGCCGGGCGGTCACCGAGGCTGCCATCTCGGCGGGGGCGCGGCAGGCATGGCTGATCGACGAGCCCCTGGCCGCCGCCATTGGAGCGGGGCTACCGATCTCGGAACCGCGCGGCAACGCGATCTGCGACGTCGGCGGAGGGACCACCGAAATCGCCGTGATATCGCTTTCGGGCATGGTGGTCGCTCACTCGATACGGGTGGGTGGGAACCGGATCGACGACGCGATCACGACCTTCATGAAGCGCAGACATGGCCTTTTGATCGGCGAGCGGACGGCCGAGGAGTTGAAGATCGCGGTCGGATCGGCCGTGCTCATGAAGGAGCCTCTGGCGACCGAGGCGCGCGGCCGCGACCTCGTCTCGGGCCTGGCCAAGAGTGTGCAGGTCACCTCGAATGACATCACGGAGGCGATCCAGGAGCCGCTGCGCCTGATCGTCGGGGCGGTGCGCGACGTGCTCGAGGAGACCCCGCCCGAGCTCGCGGCGGACATCTTCGACCGGGGCATCGTCCTGTCCGGTGGAGGTGCGCTGCTCCGGGGTCTCGATCGCTACATCGCGATGCACACCGGGCTTCCAGCAGTCGTCGCTGACGATCCGCAGACGTCCGTGGTGAGGGGCACCGGCCTGGCCCTGGAGAACTTCGAGGTCCTGAAGCGAAATCAGTCCTACTTGCGTTGATTACTGGTTGCCAGCTCCGTCTCCCCATCCGGCGCTGGGCACTGATTGCATGCTCGGATCTCCCCATCCGGCGCTGGCGCGCCACCTTCCCCGCGAGCGGGGCAGTCACTTATTGATCTACCCGCGAGCGAGCGAGTGACCTTTTGATTTCCCGCGCGAGTCCAGGCTTAGGTTTGCAGTTGGTCGTAGACGGGTCTGGACTCGAGCGGCCTCGCGCCGGCGTGGGTGTCTACACGACGCAAATCCTCCACGCGATGCACGTGGATCGCCCCGACTCCCGCATGACGGTCTTCGGGCCGTCCGGTGGGTTCGTCCATGTGCCTGACGCGGGATACCGTCCAATGCCCCGCACGCGCCTCATCGGCCGCCACATGCAGTGGCCCGCGCTCATCCGCCGGCTGCAGCCCGACGCGTATTTCGGCCCGGCGGGTGCGCTCCCACTCGGCGACGTCGGATGCCCGTCCGTGATCACTGTCCACGACCTGGCCATCTATCGCAACTCAGGCTGGTTTCCGGGGCGGCAGCCGCTCAGCACGCGCTATGTGGTGCCGCGTTCAGTTCTCCGAGCCGACGTCGTGATCGCGGTCTCCGAGAACACCGCCCAGGACGTAGTCGACGTCTTCGGAATACCGCGATCGAGAGTCGAGGTTGTGCCCCACGGTGTCGCCTCGAGCTTTACTCCGCTGAGCGCGGAGGACCTGGCGGCGGCGCGTGCGCGGCTGAAGCTCCCCGAGCGGTTCATCCTGTTCGTGGGAACCATCGAGCCGCGCAAGAACCTCGAGACCCTGCTCGAGGCGTGGGCGATGATGCGCGACCGCCCGGACCTGGTCGTGGTCGGCGCATGGGGCTGGCTCTACGAGCCGATCCGCGAACGCATGGAGAGGATGGGCCCGCAGCTGCATCACCTGGACGGCCTCGATCCCACCGACCTGCCGGCGGTCTACAACCTCGCGCGCGCCCTCGCCCATCCGGCCTGGTACGAAGGCTTCGGCCTGCCACCGCTCGAGGCTATGGCCTGCGGCACGCCCGTCGTGGTTTCCGACCGCTCGAGCCTTCCCGAGGTGGTTGACGGCGCAGGTCTCGTGGTGCCGGCGGACCAACCGGACGCGTGGCGGAAGGCGCTCGAGCGGGTGGTGGGCGACACCGACCTCGCCGCCGACCTCAAGAGGCGCGGGATCCTGCGCGCCGCCCAGTTCAGCTGGGGTCGAGCCGCCACGCTCACCTGGCAGGCCATCGATCGAGCAATTAAGTCAGGTCGTCGCCCTACCGCAACCAGCTAAACCAGCTCTCGGATCACCGCCGCCACGCCCGCGGCGCATCGGTCCCACGTGAATTTGCGCGCCCGCTCGCGGGCCGCCTTGGCGAGAGATTTGCGTAGAGGCTCGTCGCCAAGCGCGACCTCGAGGACGTTCGCGAGCTGCTCAGAATCCGCGGCGTCGTGGAAATAGAGAGCCGCGTCGCCGCCCACCTCGGGTAGGGAAGAGGCCTTCGCCGCCACGACCACTTTGCCGCGCGCCATCGCCTCGAGCACAGGAAGGCCGAAGCCCTCATAGAGGCTCGGAACGATGACTGCGCTCGCCCGTTTGTAGAGGAGCTCCAGGGTCGGTTGGTCGACCTGGCCGAGGACCCGACACCGCTTCGACTCGCGCAGCCTGGCGGCCAGCGCGGGGTCCCGCTCCGGGCCCGCCACCGCAAGGGTGACGCCATCCAGCCGCTCCACCGCGGCCAGAGCAGCAGCCTGGTTCTTCCTGGTCTCGATACGCCCGACCTGGAGCACGAAGTCGCCGTTGAGCCCCAGCTCCACAAGGCGCGACGCGGGAGCCGCGCCAACCTCGGGAGGGGATGCGCCAAGTGGCACTACGCGGATGCGCTCCGGGCGCACCCCATAGACCGACACGAGGTCCGCTTTGGTCGACTCCGAGACCGTGATCACGAGCGGACTTCGAATCGTCGCCCACCGCGTGGTGAGCCGGAGGTAGGTCCGCTCCGCCGGCGAGTAGGCATCCGGATAGCGCTCGAACGCAAGGTCGTGCACCACGGTCAGCGCCTTTCCCAGCCAGCCAAATGGAATCGCGTGAGCGGGCACGAACAGCAGGTCCGGCCGTTCGGCCGCCAGCGCCAGTGGGAGGCGGACCTGCGACCAGAGTCTGCGGAGCGGAACGACCATCACGTCAATGCCGAGGCCGGCGCTGGGCCGTGAAGCCAGGAACCGCCAGCGCAGCTCAGGCGCCGCGGCGGGTAGTCGAGTGCAAACCTCCCGTGTGTAAACCTCGGTGCCTGTGACCACGGCGCGGGTCGCCGGGTTGACGTCGACCGCGACAGTCTTCACTTAAAGCTCTCTCAACTTTCTTACGACCTTAAGCTATCGTCGGTGCTCGACATCGTGCGCGCAGCGGCTCTTCTGCTGACGGTGTTGGTGACCAGCTACCTCCTTCAAATCGGGGGTCAGACCGCCCCCTCGCGGTCAGTTCACCCCGTGCACCTGGCGGTCTGGGCCCCGGACGCAACGTCCGCGGCGTCCATCCATGAATACTTTGTGACCCGCCTCGAGATCGTCCCGGTGGGACGGCGAAACATCACGCTCCCCATCCTCATGTACCACTACATCCGCACCGCACCGTCGATCAAAAGTGACTACATGGGCTACAAGCTGTCGGTCTCGCCGGCCGACTTCACGACCCAGATGGACTGGCTCTCACAGCATGGGTTCCATCCCGTCGACTTCAATGACTTGCGGGCTTACTTCGGCGGGAGGCAACCGCTGCCCTCCAACCCGGTCGTGATCACGTTCGATGACGGCTATGCCGACCTCTACACCACGGCCTATCCGATCCTGGCCGCGCACGGTTTCAAAGCGGTCGCTTACATCGTCAGCGGATTCGTCGGCTGGCCCCAGTACGTGAACAGGGCGCAAATCCTTCAGATGGACCAGAACGGCATCGAGATCGCATCTCACACGGTCCACCACGCAAACCTGGCGCGGTCTTCCTATGGATCGACGATGGGGGAGCTGGTCCAATCCAAGCAAATGCTCGAGAACCTTCTCGGTCACCCCGTCCTTGACTTCGCCTACCCGTCCGGACAGTTCAGCGCGCAGAGCGTGGCTGCTGTCCAGAGGGCCGGCTATGACACCGCGGTCACTACGCTATTTTCAGTCGATCACAGCGTTGGCGACCGGTACTTGTGGACACGCGTCCGCGTCGGTGGCGGCGAGTCGCTGGGCGAGTTTGTGAAAAGCCTCGGCGCGCCCATGCCCAGCGCGACGATCACCGCCCTTGACATCGAGACAGCGGAAATTGCGCTGCCGCCACTAGCGAGGCCGACGTTCCCGCTCCTGAGGTGACGCAGGTAAGGGTCCTCGGGGTGAGGGTGGACTGCTTCGACATGCGAGCCGCCCTCGACCGGATCGAGGAGCTCGTCGGCGCTGGTGGTACGCACCTGGTCGCGACCGTCAACCCCGAGTTCGTCATGAGAGCGCGCCGAGACCCACAGTTCGCGCGGGTGCTCGAGTCGGCCGACATCTGTCTCGCGGACGGGACCGGCGTGGTGTGGGCCGCGAGACGGCAGGGATGCGAGCTGAGCACGGCGGTCACCGGGGTCGATCTCATCCCGCCGCTGGCGGCAATCTGCGCCAAGCGGGGCTTTCGGCTGTTTCTGCTCGGCGCTGAGTCGGGCGTCGCCGCCGAGCTCGCCGCGCGCTTGCGGGCGCAGCACCCGGAGCTGGATGTAGCGGCTCACTCCGGCTCGCCCGCTCCGTCGGACGACGAGGAGACAGTGACCCTGGTTCGCGCTCACCGCGCGCAGGTACTACTCGTCGCGTTTGGCGCTCCGAGGCAAGAGCTGTGGATCGACCGCTTGAAGGATCGACTTGGCGTGGCTGTGGGTATCGGTGTCGGCGGCGCCTTCGACTACCTCACGGGTCGCGTGCCTCGAGCGCCGGTGTGGATGAGAAGGACCGGGCTCGAGTGGCTGTACCGGCTCGCCCATCAGCCCTGGAGGGTTCGCCGCATGGCCGTCCTGCCCGCCTATGCGATCAAGGTTCTGAGCGCGGGCAAGTAGGATGGCGCATCGAGGTGGAAGCCGCATCAAACCCGGAGCTGAGCGTCGTCATCCCTTGCTACAACGAGGAGCAGAGACTTCCTCGCACCATCGAGCAGGTCGAGCGGTACCTCGGCAGCAGCGGGGTCGCTTACGAGCTGATCCTGGTCGACGACGGCAGCATCGATGGGACACGCACGATCATGGATTCAGCCGCGGAACGCAACCCCGCGGTCCGGCTCGAGGCGCTCCCGCACAATCGGGGTAAAGGACGCGCGCTGGCCGAAGGAGTCGCTGCCGCGCGCGGCGCGGAGATCCTCATCACCGACGCCGACCTCTCCACTCCGATCGAGGAAGTCGACAAGCTCAGGGCAGAGCTGCGCAACGGGGCCGGTGTGGCGATTGCCTCGCGAGCGCTGAAAGGCTCGCGAGTCGAAGTGTCGCAACCGATCTATCGCGTGCTGATGGGCAAGGCATTCAACCTACTCGTCCAGGTTGTGCTCCTGCCTGGGATCTGGGACACCCAGTGCGGCTTCAAGCTCTTCCGCGCGGACGTCGCGCACGATGCTTTTGGCGGCCTGACCACCGACGGTTTTGGGTTCGACCCAGAGGTGCTCTACCGCGCCAAGAAACGTGGCGTGAAGATCGCCGAGGTGCCGGTGGTCTGGCGGAACTCGGCGCCAACAACGGTAAGCCCGATCAAGAGCTCGCTCGACATGTTCAAGCATGTGCTCAGAATCAGATTCCGCTCATGAGTGGCGAGGGCCGGGTCACCGAACGCAAGCAACCCGCGACCGAGGTGCTGGTCGTTCTGCCGACCTACAACGAGCTTCAGAACATCGAGAAGGTAGTCGCCGGCGTCAGGTACTTCGGGCATGACGTTCTCATCGTCGACGACGCATCGCCGGACGGGACCGGGGACGTCGCCGACCGGCTGTCGGCCTCCGACCCCGGCGTGCGGGTGCTGCACCGGCCGCGCAAGCTCGGGCTGGGCAGCGCCTATGAAGACGCGTTTCGGATCGGGCTCGCCGATGGCTCGTCGCTGTTCGTCGAGATGGATGCCGACGGGTCGCACCTGTCGAAAGACCTCGAGAGCATCGTCGACGCCGGGCGGGGATGCGGCGGCCTTGCGATCGGTTCGCGTTACATACGCGGCGGGCAGATCGTTGGCTGGCCACCCCACCGCTGGCTCCTTTCCTGGGCGGCCAACCTTTACTGCCGGACGCTGCTTGGGCTCAAAACACGTGATTGCACATCCGGCTTTCGCTGTTATACGAAGGAGCTGCTCCTGCAGATCGGACTCGACCATGTCGTGTCGCAGGGCTACTCGTTCCAGATCGAGATGGTCCACCGGACCAAACGGCTGGGCTACCCGATCGTCGAGGTGCCGATCCGCTTCGAAGACCGCGTGGCGGGGGCGTCGAAGGTGTCACGCGGCGAGGTCAGGCGAGCCCTCTGGACCGTCTTCCGCCTGAGCCTGACGAGGTGACGGAAATATCAGTAAGTCACTTCCCCGCTCGCGGGGAAGGTGGCGCTGGCCTCCCCACCCTGTGGGGAGGCGGCGCGTCGCGCCGGAGGGGACTGCGCCGGATGGGGAGCCGGAGCTTGACAGTGTGAACGGGCCATCGATAGGTCACTTCCCCGCTCGCGGGGAAGGTGGCGCGCAGCGCCGGATGGGGAGCCGGAGCTGGCAAGACTTCTGGCGAAACTGGCGAATCCCCCTCCTGACCGGCCTCGTCCTCGCCGTCGTGACCGCGTTGCCCTACCTCTACGCGTACGCCGTCCAGCCGCCCGGCCGCGTGTTCATGGGCTTCTTCTACCTCGGGGATGACGCGAACACCTACCTCGCCAAGATGCGCCAGGGCTGGGAGGGCGCCTGGTCCTGGCAGAACCGGTACACGACCGAGTCGAGCCCGGCCGCCTATCTCTTCATGTTCTGGATCGTCCTCGGGCACCTGGCCGCGCTGCTCAACGTCCCCCTGATCGTGATGTTCCACCTCGCGAGGGTGGCGGCGGCGTTCGCGTTGATGGCGGCAGCGTGGTCGATGATCTGCCACTTCATCGAGGACCGCGCTGCCCGCAAGTTTGCGTTCTTCTTTCTCGCGATCGGCCTCGGTATGGGTTACGTGATCCAGGCGCTGGGTCACCCGGTCATCTTCGGCAACCAGACCGACACGCTCGACTGGCGTATGCCGGAGCTGACCGCGTTCTACTCGGTTCTCGCGCTGCCCCATTTCGCCTGGTCGGGTGTCTTCGCCGCGGCCGGTATCGCCCTCACGTTCAAAGCGATCCAGCGCGGAAGCCTCGTGCTGGGGGTCCTCGCGGGCGTTGCGTGGCTGGGCCAGGCGTCGATTCACCCGCAGATGCCGATCCTGATGGGAGGCGCCACCGCGGTCGCGCTCCTCTTGCGGCCGGCCGCGCCTCGCGGATGGATGGCGGCAGGGATCGCCTTCGCGATCCCGGCGCCGTACATCCTTTATTCGTACCTGGCGTTCATCGGCAACCCGGAGGTGCAGCGCTGGACCTTCCACTCGAAGAACGCCCTTCCGCCCGAGGCCTTCAGCCTGGTTTTCGCCCTCGCGCCGCAGCTGCTGCTGGCCGTGATCGGTCTGCCGGGCGCCCTGCGCCGGCGCACCCGAGAGGACCTTTTCCTGGTCGCCTGGCTCGTGCTCCTCGCCGCCATCCTCTATCTCCCGAACCCGGCGGGGGACCTCCGGCGGCGCTTCCTCGACGGCATCTATCTGCCGCTGGTGATCCTTGGAGCGCGCGGCTTGTACGAGACGATCCTGCCCCGATTTCGGAGCGTGCGAGCCCGAGCCCTGGTGCCGTTCTCATATGTCTGCTTCGCGGCAATCGGGAGTGCCTTTCTCACGCTGGCTCCGATCGCCGTGGCGTCCAATCCGCAATATTCCGCCACTCGGGCCGAATACGACGGCCTGACCTGGCTGGGCAACGAACCGGCCGGCCCCGTGCTCGCGATGCCCGGCGTGGGCCTGTACGTTCCCGCGTACAGTCCCGACACCGTATTTGTCGGCCACTATGACGAGACATTCGACTATCTCAACAAGACGCAGACGGCGCTCGGTGTGCTGACCGGCAAGAGCGACCTCGCACAGTTCATACAGGCCAACCACATCAGGTACGTCGTATGGACGTCAGACCTGCCGACTCCCCCGCCAGACATCCTTGGTACGGCGTCCTACGACTCATACACCTTCAAGATCTGGAAGCTGTACTAAATAGCACCGCCCCCCATCCGACCAGCCGCTTTGCGGCGGGCCACCTTCCCCCTGCGGGGGAAGGGAGATCGTCAGTTGCGCACGTAGATCACCGCCACTGAGTCTTGATAAACCAGCTTCCAGTCCGGCTGCGTCTGCAGCACGTTGGCCAGGGCCTCGCCTCGGTTGTACACGATGTAGTCCACCCTGTACTGGTCTAAAACCTGCTTCCAATCAGGCCGCAGCGTCTGCACGTCTTCGTACTGGTTGAGCAGCGGGTCGCCCATCAGCGCCGCCTCGCCGAAGATGAAGACCCTGCGATTGGGTACAGGATAGAAACGATATGCGAGGTAGCCGCCCCACCCGTACTGGTTGTACATCCTGGTTCCCATCTCGGGATGAGCGGCCAGCCAGTCGGCGGCGCCCACGGGGTAGCTCGATGCATCCAGGCTCTGCTGCTTGCTTGGGCTGACGCTGTCGGCGATGCGCAGTGTGGTGGCAAGCACTATGACCAGGAGGACGATTGCGGTGACAACCGCAAAAATCCGTCGAGGCGGCAGCTCTACCTTCCAGCCGCGGGCAACGGCGAGCTCCTTCCAGTAGGCGGAGTAGCAATTGATCGTCACGGGTGTGGCGACCGCAACGAAAAGCACGACGTTGCGCACCGACTGCAGCGCGAGTCCGAGGGCCACGAGCGTGAGCAGGAACTCGTAGAGCGGTGGGCGCCGCAGCGCGAACCCGATGATGGCGAGAAACACCATGGCTTCGAACGGCCGGAGGTAGGCCTGGTGGAAGTCGGGTGAGAACCACTCGACGATCAGCTTCTGCTGCGCGATGCTCCCCTCGGTCTGGAACGGGTAAGGGTAGAGGCTGAAGCCGTGCGGGGTGGCCGCGACCGCGACCACCGAAAAGGCCGTGATGATGGCCAGGAACCGGACGTGTTTCCGGTGGGCTGGGTTGCCTCGATCCCAAGCCCAGGCCAGCAGCTCGGCGGCCAGCGCCACGCCCAGCCAGACGAAGCCGATCACCCAGCCGCCGTGAAGATTGGCCCAGAGCACCATCACCAGGGGGAACAGCTGGAGCGCTCGGCTGCGCCCGGCAAGGTATCCCTGGAGCCAGTAGAGCTCGAGGCAGGTCAGGAGGAACGTGATCATCTGGGCGCGTGGCCCCCAGATGGGCGAGCCCGCGATCGCCCCGATCGCCAGGCCGATGCCCGCGATCACCCAGGGCTGCCGTCGGACCTGCCGGTACATGATCCAGAAGCCGGCCCAGGTCAACAGGCCGAAGGCCAGGCTCAGCCCCACCACCCCGGTCGAGTGGTACAGGAGCCACATGAGGATCTCCGTGAGGTACTCGTGGTCGGTCCAGACGTGGCTGGGCACCGTAAAGGTGTAGAGATCGACTGACGGAAGGCGGCCGTTTTCGAGCATCCACCGACCCGTTCGCAGGTGCCACCAGAAGTCAGGGTCCTGCTCGCTGGAAATGAACAGCGAGAGGGTCACGATCATCACGCCGCCCAGCAGCAGCGTCCGCGCGCTCAACCGCTCCGTCAGCCGCAAGCCACGTCCTGTCAGCTGCGTGCCTTGAACGGGTTGGGAAGGTAGCGCGCCACACGGCGGGCGTAGGCCGGGTACTCGTTCGGGAAAGCCCGCGCGAGCACGCCTTCCTCCCAACGGATCCGGAGGAGCTCGCACGATATGAAATAGACGACTGCCAGCGCTCCCGGCCAACCGGCCGTGGCGAGATTGATCCCGATCGCCGCCACGATCTCGCCAAGGTAGACGGGATGGCGGCTCAGGGAGTAAGGGCCGCCGGTGACCAGCCGCCGTGCCTCGGGGATGATCGAGAAGGACCGGCGCAGGTAGGCAAGACCCCAAACCGAATACGCGAGGCCGAAAGTCGCCAGGAGGTCCGCCACCAGCACGAGCCCCTCGCGGCGGCCGCCGCCCGGAAGGAATGGTGCCGCGATCGCCGAAAAGGTGCCGGTGAAGGCGATGAACACTACCGCCGCCCTGTGATCGGTGCCGCGCTTGGGCAGGCGCGTCGAGTACAGGACCACCAGCATCGTGAAGTAGGCCAGCGCGAGGAGCTGCTGCAGCACGAACAGGTAGTCGGACGGCTGGCGAACCGAATGCAGCCCGTCCCACAGGAACAGCAGCTGGCGGGCGAGGAAGACGCTGAAGAAGAGGGCGGGGACGAGGCGGCTGAAGACCAGGTCGCGCCAGTACGCCCCAGGGCCTTTTTGGACCTCGTCTGCGACTGGGGGGGCGTGCATGCGCGACGAAACTTATCCTGTTGGACCCCGCGAGAGGCGCTGTTCTCCCTCTCCCCGCAGGGGAGAGGGTCGGCGAGAGGGTGGTCAGCAGCACACGGCGACCACCCCGGCGGCCGCTTGCGTTAACTCATTGACCTGCCCGGGACCGTCCGAGTAGGATCACCGCCGCCAACGGCCAAGAATGCCCCGCAAGAATCGGGACCGGGAGCCGTCATCTAGATCAGACGCTGTAATTCAAGAAAAAGGAGGTGAATGCAGATGTTGAACCTTTACATGAAGCTTCGGAGCCTTACGACCCGTCAGGAAGGCCAGGGAATGGTTGAGTACGCCCTGATCCTCGTCCTCGTTTCAATCGTGGTCATCGTCATCCTTCTTACGATGGGCAACCAGATCAAGAACGTGTTCTCGAACGTCGTAGCCGCTCTCGGCTAACGAGAACCAATCGTAGTAGCACCTTCAAAGAGAGAGCCCCGAAAAGGGGCTCTCTTCTTTACCGGAAAGCAGGGGACGATCGCGGTCCCCCTCGCTACAATGCAGGCACTCTTGCGGATCCAATGACTCGGAGGTGACTTAACTCTTGGCCGTCGCACAAGCTCCAGCACGACCGCGACCAGGCGGTGGACGTCTTTTCATCATCGTCGGGTTGCTCCTTGCCGTCCTCGCCGGAGCGGGGGTCTTCTTCCTCGGCAACCTCACTGGCGGCGGCGGCTCAATTGGTGGCGGGCCGACGACCACGGTGGTCATCGCGAAGCAGGCCATTCCGCTGCGCCACGCAATCACCGCTGACGACCTCGACACCACGAAGGTGTCCGGAGCGTTCACGAGCGCCAACAACACTTACGCCAACAAGAGCGATGTGCTCAACCTGATTGCGGAGATCCAGATCACGAAGGGCTCGGTGATCACGTCCGACATGCTCGCCAAGGACATCGGCCTCGTGCCGGCGGGCGCAGCCCCCGCATACCTGCCCCTGGCCAGCGGCTACGTTGCCATGACCATTCCGACCGGTGAGCAGCAGGGCGTGGCCGGCCACATCACCCTGGGCGACTACTTCACCGTCATCGCGTCCGCGAGCATCACGGTGTTCAACACCAGCGCGGCGCCCGCGACCGGTCCTCCCAAGGTCATCAGCAAGACGGTCTTCACCAACGTTCGGGTGATCGGCCTGGGTCCGGCCGTCGCGAACGTCCAGCCCGCGGGCGGCGCCACAACCGTAGGCGGCACCGGACCGGTCGGTGGCGTGACGTCGAGCCTGACCATCGAACTTACCCAATGCGACGCCGAGTACTTCACCTGGTTTCTCAACAACACGCAGTTGAAATACACGGTCGAGTCGTTCCACGACTACCTGACGGCGCCGACCGCTGCAGACCCCACCTGCCCGACTGTTCAGTCGGCCCAGGGCGTGAGCCAGAAAGAGGTCGAAGCCAGGTACCATTTCACGGCCCTGTGACGTCCAGCGATAGCTGAGATGGGTCTACTCGACAGGGTCAAACAGAACCAGACGGTCCCCCCGGCACCCACCGGGGGGACCAACGGACCTGCCGTTGGGACCATGCCCGGCGCGGCCACGACTTATGGCGCCCCCACGTCCATTCCGCTGGCCTCGCAGGCTGCAACGTCCACCGCACCGCCCGCGCCATCGCTGTCACAGCGCGCTGCCGCCTCGGCCGTCGGCGGCGACCTCACGCCGGCTTTCACGGCGGCCAAGGTCCAGATCCACGCCCGCCTGATCGAGAAGTACGCCGACCAGATCGATTCGAGCAACAAGCCTGGCGTGCGCGAAAAGATCCTGGAGCTCGCCGAGGAGTACTTCCGCTCCACGGCGATGACGATGACCAAGAACGACAAGGAGCGCCTTGTCGATTCGGTCCTCGACGACGTGCTCGGTCTGGGTCCGCTGGAGGCGCTGCTGGCCGACCCGGCCATCACCGAGATCATGGCCAACCACCCCAAGCAGATCTATGTTGAGAAGGCGGGTGAGCCGACTCTGTCGGCCGTGACGTTCGAGAGCGAGCGCCAGATGCGCCAGGTCATCGATCGCATCGTCAGCCTCGTGGGGAGGCGCGTCGACGAGTCGACCCCCATCTGTGACGCGCGCCTGAAAGACGGCTCGCGTGTCAACGTGGTCATTCCGCCGATCGCGCTCAAGGGCCCATGCCTGACGATTCGAAAGTTCGCCAAAGAGAAATGGGGTCCGGCCGACGTCGTGAACCGATTCAGGTCGTCGAGTCCCGAGCTCATGTCATTCCTGCGCTCGTGCGTCCGCGCGAGGTTCAACATCCTCGTCTCAGGAGGCACCGGTTCCGGTAAGACGACTCTCCTCAACATCCTTTCGTCCTTCATCCCAGAGACCGAACGGCTGATCACGTGCGAGGACGCCGCGGAGCTGCAGCTCCAGCAGCCGCACTGGATCCAGCTCGAATCGCGTCCGCCCAACGTGGAAGGCAAGGGCGCCGTGCCGATTCGCGAGCTGGTCAAGAGCTGTTTGCGCATGCGTCCCGACCGGATCATCGTCGGCGAGTGTCGTGGCGGCGAGGCGCTGGACATGCTCCAGGCCATGAACACGGGCCACGATGGTTCGATGTCGACGCTGCACGCCAACAACCCGCACGAAGCCCTGGTCCGCCTGGAGACTCTGGTGTTGCAGGCTGGTCAGGATCTGCCGTCGCGGGCCATCCGCGAGACGATCGGCGCCGCCATCCATATGATCGTGCAGCAGTCCCGTCTCCGCGGTGGAGTGCGACGCATTGTCAGCGTGGCTGAGATCACAGGCATCAAGGATGGCGACGTGCAATTCCAGGAGCTCTTCACTTTCAAGCAGATCGGTGTCAGCTCCGAGGGCAAAGCCGTCGGTTATCACACCGCCACCGGCCTCATCCCGATGCGCATGGAGCATTTGAGAGCAGAGGGTGAGGAGGTGTCCGAGAGCCTCTTCAAACCAACACCGCAACCGTCGCCGGATAAGCTGTACTGACCGTTTAGGAGGACCAGATGTCAATCCCCGTGGTATTCGGGCTCATAGCCTTCGCCGGAATCTTTCTGTTGGTGCTCGGTGTCAGCCAGATGCGGCGCTCCGCGGGCGGCACCGAAGATTTCCAGGCACGTCTGGCCGCCTACGGCGTCACGACCGCTGGGGCGACCACACTTCCGCCAACCACCGGATTTCGCGACTCGCTCAACCGGCTGTTTCAGCCGGCGGCCGACCGTGTGGGTCGCGGCAACTCCAAGAAGGGAAAGCCGTCGGTCTCGGAGCAGCTCCAGAGGGCAGACCTGAGGCTGCGCACGTCCGAGTTCTTGATGATCCAGATCGGCAGCACGGTGCTGTTCGTCCTGATCGCAATCGTGCGGTTCGGGCTTCCGCTCGGTGGATTGATCCAGACGATCGTGGCGGGCGTGATCGGTTACCTGGTGCCCAGCTTCTACGTGAAGTACCGGATCAACCAGCGCCTCAAGGCGTTCAACAACCAGCTTGGCGACACGCTGACCCTGCTCTCCAACGCGATCAAGGCCGGCTACTCGTTCGCACAGGCCATCGACACCGTGGCGAAGAACGGCGTGCCCCCGATTTCAGACGAGTTCGGACGCGCGGTGCGCGAGATGAACCTCGGTGGCTCACCTGACGAATCGCTGCAGAACATCACCAAGCGCATCGTGAGCGCGGACTTCGACCTGGTCGCCACTGCGTACTCGATCCACCGCACCGTTGGTGGCAACCTCGCGGAGATCCTCGACAACATCGCGTACACCATCCGAGAGCGCGTGAGGATCAAGGGCGAGATCGCGACCCTGACTGCTCAGGCACGAGCGTCGGGAACCTTGATCACGTTCCTGCCCATCGTGCTCGCCGCCTTCATGTACTTCGTGACCCCGACGTACTTCCGGCCGATGTTCGAGAGCATCATCGGCTGGATCCTGCTGGTCATCGGAGGCTTCATGATCTTCGTCGGCAACCTGATCATCCGGCGCGTGGTCGCCATCGAGGTATAGGCGATGAGCACCACCGTATTGCTGGCAGTAGTCGTCGGTCTCGGTGTGCTGATGATCTTCATCGGCCTGGCGCGGACGCCGTCGCGGAACACCGCCGAGATGGTTCAGCAGCGTCTTTCCGTTTACGGCGGCGAAAAGCCGCTCACCCTCGAAGAGGTCGAGCTGCAGAGGCCCTTCAGTGAGCGCTTCCTGCGACCCGCGATCGAGCGTCTCGGCTCGCTGATGTCGCGCTCGACACCACAGAAGGCCCGCCAGAACCTGATGAACCGGCTCGACCTGGCCGGACGTCCTGGCAACCTGACGCCTGAGGACTTCGCCGCGGTGCGCATCGTCGCGGCGGCTGTGATGGCGGCCGTCGGCCTGGGAATCGGACTTCTCCTTGCCAACGTCGTCTACCTGGTCATCTCACTCGCCGCCGGCGCGATTGTTGGTTTCTACCTACCGGTGCTGTGGCTGAAGCAGAAGGTCGACGCGCGTCGCTCGGAGATCCAGAAGGGACTCCCCGACGCGATGGACCTCCTCGTCATCGCGGTTGACGCCGGCCTTGGCTTCGACGCCGCCCTCGCGAGGGTGACCGACAAGTACAAGAACGCCCTGTCCGACGAGTTCGCCAAGGTGCTGCGCGAGGTCAGCCTGGGGCGGCCTCGCCTCGAGGCCATGGACGAGATGGGCCGCAGCAGCGGCGTGGAAGACCTCCACAACTTCATACAGGCCATCATCCAGTCCGAACAGTTCGGCACCGGCATCGGCAAGATCCTGCGCATCCAGGCGGACGAGATGCGGCGCAAGCGCCGCCAGCGGGCGCAGGAGAAGGCGGCGCAGGCAACTTTGAAGATGATGCTGCCGATGGTCGGCTGCATCTTCCCAACGCTGTGGATCGTCCTGCTCGGCCCGGCTGCGCTGATCCTCATGAAACCGAGGTCGTAAGGCACGCCTTCCTGGTTGGTGCCGAGCATCCCAGCGTGGGAGCTCGTGCTGCGCGGCGTCGTCATATATGCCGCGCTGCTGATTGCGCTGCGGCTGTTTGGCAAGCGTGAGGTCGGCCAGTTCACGCTGTACGACCTCGTCTTCATCCTGCTCGTCGCGAATGCCCTGCAGCCGGCGATCACCGGGCCCGACACGTCGCTGGGCGGAGGCTTCGTCCTGATCGTCGTGCTCGTCGGAACGAACTATCTGGTCGGCAAGCTGGACAACATGCCTCGGTTCCACCGGCTCTTCACGCCCGCGCCGGCCATCATCGTGAGGGACGGAAAGTGCATAGCCGACGTGATGAAGCGGGAAGGTGTCGACCAGGAGGAGGTTGAGATGTCGATGCGCGAGCACGGCATCCTCGACATGAAAGATGTGCAGCTGGCGGTCCTGGAGCCCGACGGCACGATCTCCATCGTGCCCACCGGATCGGCCATGACCCGGACCAAGCACAGGATCCGCTACCACCACCGGGCGGGCTAGCGGGGCTTCTTAACAGGCCGGGTTGTAGACCTCCGCACCTCGCGCTAAATTCGTGAGCAGTTGGTGTGTCAGGAGCGGGGGAGGGGCTCCGGCACGGTGGAGGAGGGAGGGCCCTCGGAGAGGTATGTCCACTTGGGCTCGGCGGCAGGCGGATTCGTGGCGCCATCCGGGCACAGTTGGCGGCAGCCCAGTAGTTCCTGCCGCCATTCGGGCACATTTGGTCGCATCTCGAGCACTTGAAGGAGACCTCTATTCCGCCGAGAGGAAATCGATCGCCGCTTGCTTGAACTCGCGCGCCGGCACCGCGCCCATGTGATCGCGGCCCGCAATCGTCACCAGGCGCGACGACGGCATCAGTTCGACGAGCTCGGGCGCGTCTGGCGCCAGCTCGTCGCGATCGCCCGCCACGACGAGGATCGGCGTGCGAATTGCCGAGAGCCTGGCGGGGTCCCACTGCGGCTGCAATCCCCTGATGCACGCGGCGAGAGCCTTCAGGTCATTGGTCGGGCGGGCTGAGGCGAAGCGATAGAACGACTGAGCTATGGGATCGTCACCGGGCTCGCCGCGAAGAAACGCCTCAGCAATCGCCTCCGCGCTGCGGATCGATCCGGACGCGCCGATGCCACCAAGGACCGCCCGCTTCACGCGTTCCGGGGAATCCATCACGACCTGCAGACCCATGCGCGCTCCCATCGAGTAGCCGAGGTACGCCGCCGCCGGCACCTCGAGGTGGTCGAGCAGTCGCGTGACGTCGCGACCCATGATGCCGATGGCGTACGCGGCGGAGTCGTGAGGCTGGTCGCTGTGCCCGTGGCCTCGGCAGTCGAGACCCAACACGCAGAAGCCTGCTCCGACGAGCGCCTCCTGCCATCGGGTGCCGACCCAGTTCAACCGGTAATCGGACGCGAAGCCGTGCACCACGACCAGCGGCGCACCGTGCTCGGGCCCGTGTACTTCGTAATGCAGTCGGATGCCATCGCTGTCGAAATCCATGCGGCCCCAGCTAGGCTAGTCCATCGTCATGGCAGGGCGGCGTGCGGTTCACGAGCGGACTGGGAAGGTGCTCGCAGAGGACCTCGAAAGCGCCACGTCATTGCTCGCGCTGACTGCCGGTCTCATGTTTCGCCGCACGCTCGAACCGGGACGCGGCCTCTGGCTCAATCCATGCAACGGCATTCACATGATGTTCATGAGATTCCCGATCGACGCTGTGTTCCTCGACAGTCACGAGCGAGTGCGAAAGGTCTACCGCAAGTTGCCACAGTGGTGGGGCGTGGTGTGGTTGGTTTGGGGTGCTCACAGCGTCCTCGAGCTGCCAGCCGGTTCCACCGCCGGCATCGACCTCATTCGCGGCGACCAGGTCGTGATCGCATGACCGCCCATTAAGAAGGGCTTGACGCCGCCGGTAGCCTCGAATCGTGCGCAGCCGGGTGCTCGACCTGCTTCTGCCGCCACGATGCGGCGGGTGTCGCACGGTCGGCTCGTGGCTCTGCGACACGTGCCGTTCGCGCATCCGGCGCCTGGAAGAACCGTTGTGTCGCCGCTGCGGAGCCGAGGTGGAGTCGGCGCGCAACGAGTGCGGCTGCCGCGGCCGTCTGAAGTCGCTCGCCAGGGTGCGCTCCGCCGCGTCATATGAAGGTCCCCTCGAGCCCGCCCTGCAACGTTTCAAGTACCAGGGCTGGAGGCGACTCGCAGGTCCCTTCGCGCTGCTCATGGCGGAACGGCTGATCGTAGAGGGTCTCCCCGCGACCTGGGCGGTCGCGGTGCCGCTGCACAGCTCTCGGCTGCGGCAGCGCGGTTTCAACCAATCCGAGCTCCTGGCGACCGAGCTCAGGAAGCTCCTTACGCTCTCCAAACCGCCTGGTGAGCTGGTGCGCACTCGCCCCACGCCGCCCCAGGTGGGACATGACCGGCGGTGGCGCCTCGACAACGTCCGTGGTGCGTTTGAGTGGCGCGGAGCGTCCCTGGAGGCCCGTGCGATCTTGCTGGTCGACGACGTGGCGACTACCGGAGCCACTCTGGAAGCCTGCGCAGCCGCTTTGAGATCGAGCGGATCGGGCCCGGTAATGGGGGTCTCAGTGGCGAGGGTTAACGTATAGTTGGCAGCCGGTTCAATCCCGAAGCGGAGGCTAGCCAATGGCAGTTCGGATCCCCGGCATCAATATCGATGAGTACTACCAGCAGCTAGGGCCGATCGAGCCCCTGATCCGCGACGACCGCGTGACCGAGATCATGGTCAACGGCGCCGACCATGTTTACGTCGAAATGGCCGGCAAGGTAGTGCTGACGAACATCAAGTTCGTAGACGAGGACGCGCTGCTCAACGTCATCCAGTTCATCGTGCGCACAGTCGGCCGCCGCATCGACGAGCGCAGCCCGCTCTGCGACGCACGTCTGGCCGACGGCTCCCGTGTCAACGCCGTCATCCGCCCGCTCGCGCTGAACGGTCCGCTGCTCACGATCCGCAAGTTCTCGCGCGACCCGTTCCAGGTCGAGGACCTGATCCGCTTTGGCAGCTGCAACGAGGCAGGCTTCGGCTTCCTCAAGGCCGCCGTGCTGGCCAAGGCCAACATCATCATCTCGGGCGGCACGGGCACCGGTAAGACGACGTTCCTCAACGTGCTGTCCGGCTTCATCCCCGTAGAAGACCGGATCGTGACGATCGAAGACGCCGCGGAATTGCAGCTCCACCAGGAGCATGTCTGCCGTCTCGAGACAAGGCCCAGGGACATCAACGGCGAAGGCGAGGTCACCATCCAGCGACTCGTCATCAATGCATTGCGCATGCGACCCGAGCGGATCGTCGTCGGTGAGTGTCGTGGCGGAGAAGCACTCGACATGCTGCAGGCCATGAACACCGGACACGACGGCTCGATGACCACGCTACACGCCAACACCCCGCGCGACGCCCTGGCACGGCTCGAGACGCTGGTCCTGATGGCCGGCGTGGACCTGCCGGTGCGGGCCATCCGTCAGCAGGTGGGCAGCGGCATCAACCTCATCTGCCAGCTGAACCGCCTTCGCGACGGTTCCCGCAAGGTGACAGCGATCTCCGAGATCGTCGGCATGGAGCAGGACATCATCACCATGCAGGACATCTTCACGCTGGAGCAGAAGGGTGCGACGGCGGATGGAAAGGTGATCGCCGAGTTCAAGCCGACCGGCCTCCGGCCCAAGATCCTGGACCGCATCTTCGCGCAGGGAATTCCCCTGCCGAAGGAGATCACGATGCTGTTCCCGCCGCCGCCTGGATACAAGCCCTCGGCTCACTAGGCGGGCGCGCACAGGCGGCTCGTTTCGGTCATATACTCGGGTGGTGAAGGTCGTCCTGCACGACCGCACCGAAGGTCTGGGGCAGGAGGTGCGCGAGAACGCCGAACGCAAGCTGGCCAGACTCGCGAGGCATTTTGGCAAGGTGGCCGAAGCCGACGTGGACTTCTCCGAGGAGCGGAAGCGCAGCGGCCTGGCCACGATCGTCTGCAGGATCAACATCCACATGGACGGCCGCCGCACGCCCGTGCTCTCGGCGCACGAGCGGGGCGCCGACCCCCTCTCTGCGCTCGACCTGGCCCTCGACAAGATCGACCGTCAGGTCGTCAAATACAAGGAAAAGGTCACCCACCGCAAGAAGCCGGTCTCCGCGGTCCGCGTGCCAGCTCAGGACGGGCAGGATGGCGAGGAAGCCCGGTCGCCTGAGCCGGAACGGATCCGCATGAAGCTGCACCCCATGACGATTGCCGAGGCTGTAGATGAACTCGAGGCCGACGGCCAGGCTTTTCACGTCTTCCTGGACGAGGATTCCGGGGCGATCCAGATCGTGGCCCGCAGGGCGGACGGCACGGTTGCCGTGATCGAGCCGATAGTCCCCTAGATTCGGTTTCTGCCTGTCCGGGTAACCTAGATTCGTGCTCTCTCCCCTCACGAAGCTGCTCGACCCGAACGAGCGCGAGGTCAAACGCCACCTCGTGGTCGCCACCGCGATCAACGCCCTGGAGCCCGAGCTCAAGGCGCTGGACGACATCGCGCTGCGTGCACGGTCGGACGAGCTCCGCGAGCGGGCCGGCCAGGGTCACGACCTCGACGACCTGCTGATCGAGGCCTTTGCCCTTTGCCGCGAGGCGAGCCGGCGCACGATCGGGCTGCGCCATTTCGACGTCCAGCTCGTCGGAGGCCTTGTCCTGCACCAGGGAAAGATCGCCGAGATGAAGACCGGCGAGGGCAAGACGCTGGTGGCGAGCCTTGCCCTGTATCTCAACGCCCTGGCCGGTAAGGGCGTCCACCTCGTCACCGTCAACGACTACCTCGCACGCCGTGACGCGGGCTGGATGGGGCCCATCTACAACCTCCTCGGCATGAGCGTCGGCATCAACGTGGGCACCGCCGGCACATACATCTACGACGCGGAATACGTCGACGATACCCACGGCGACCCTCGCCTTCAGCACATGCGCCCGGTGACCAAGCGCGAGGCCTACATGGCGGACATCACGTACGCGACCAACTCCGAGCTTGCTTTCGACTACCTGCGCGACAACATGGCGCGCGACCTCGCGCAGTGCAGCCAGCGTCCCTTGAACTACGCGATCGTCGACGAGGTCGACTCGATCCTGATCGATGAGGCGCGTACTCCTCACATCATCTCGGGCCAGTCGGACGAATCCACCGAGAAGTACTACGAGTACGCGCGGTGGGCGGCGCGACTCGTCGTCGATGAGGACTACGAAGTCGACCTCAAGCACAAGTCGGCGTCGCTCACCGAAGCCGGCATCGCAAAGATGGAGCGCTGGACCGGGATCAAGAACATCTACGACCTCGAGAACGTCCTCGAGGCGCATCAGATCAACCAGGCTCTCAAAGCCAAGACGCTGTTCCAACGCGACCAGGAGTACCTGGTCAAGGACGGCGAGGTGATCATCGTCGACGAGTTCACCGGCCGCACCATGCCCGGTCGCCGCTGGTCCGATGGGCTGCACCAGGCGGTGGAGGCCAAAGAGGGTGTCAAGGTCCAGCAGGAACAGAAGACGATCGCCACGATTACCGTGCAGAACTATTTTCGCCAGTACGACAAGCTCGCCGGCATGACAGGCACCGCGCTGACGGAGGCTGAGGAGTTCCACAAGATCTATGGGCTCGACGTCGTGGTCATCCCGACCCATCGCACGATGGTTCGCTCAGACAGCCCCGACGTGATTTACAAGACGGAGCAGTCGAAGTTCGAGGCCGTCATCGACGAGATCGTCGAGATGAACAAGGCGAGGCGGCCGGTCCTCGTCGGCACGGTGTCGGTCGAGAAGTCGGAGCGGCTCGCGCGCATGCTCGAGAAGCGAGGCGTGAAGCACAACGTGCTGAATGCAAAACAGCACGAACGTGAGGCGGCCATTGTCGCGGAGGCCGGTCAGCCGGCCGCGGTGACGATCGCCACCAACATGGCTGGGCGAGGCACAGACATCGTCCTCGGGCCAGGCGTGACAGACGTGGGGGGCCTGCACATCATCGGCACCGAGCGCCACGAGAGCCGGCGCATCGACAACCAGCTCCGCGGTCGCGCCGGGCGCCAGGGCGACCCCGGCTCGAGCCGCTTCTTCATCTCGCTGGAAGACGACCTGATGAAGATCTTCGGGCCCGCCGCCGACCGGATCGGAAGGCTCATGGACAGCCTCGAGGTGGAACCCATCGAGCATCCGTGGGTGGCGCGATCGATCGCCGGGGCGCAGAAGAAGGTGGAGGGCATGCACTTCGATGCCCGCAAGCACGTGGTCGAGTACGACGACGTGATGAACAAGCAGCGCCAGATCGTGTACGAGGAGCGCCGGAAGGTCCTCGAGGGCGCCGACGCCCGCGACAACATCCTCGGTTACGCGAAGGAGATCATCGCCAAGGGCGTCGAGCAGCACTGCCAGAGTCGCCATCCGGAGAACTGGGACCTGGAAGGGCTCGTCAAGTACCTGAATGCATACCTGCCGATAGCCACGGATTCACAAATCCCCGACGAGGCGCTGGGCAGCGGTCCCGACGGCCTGGTCGAGCATCTCTACGCTGCCGCCTCGGACACGTACGACAAGAAGGTCGAGGAGGTCGGCGCCGACCTGATGCCCCTGGTGGAGCGCGACGTGATGCTGCAGACAATCGACTGGCAGTGGATGGAGTACCTGACCCAGATGGAACACTTCCGCGAAGGGATCGGACTCCGGGCGTACGGCCAGCGCGACCCGCTCGTCGAGTACAAGAACGAAGCGTTTGAGATGTTCAACGAGCTGCGCGAGCGAATTCAAGCTTCGATCGTGGCGCGGATCTTCAGGGTCCAGGTGCAGCGCAATGTGCCGCCGCCACCGCCGTCGCCACTCGTGAGACAGGTGATGGAGAGCGGACCGGCCGACCCCGACGGAACGGATGGTGCAGGGCGGAATGGGGCGCCGCAGAAGCGGGCGGCGCCTGCCCTCGCCGGCTCGGCGCCGGCGGGGGCTGCAGCGCAAGGTAAGATCGGCCGCAACGATCCGTGCTGGTGCGGATCGGGAAAGAAATACAAGCGGTGTCACGGACGCTAAAGGATGGCAAGGGGGACCACGTCCCCCTTACCGAAACCCCCTCTCCGTGCGACGTCTTGGTTTGTTGGTGGATGCGGAGTCTTGGCTCGGCGGAGCCGCGCCAACCCTGCAACGTGATTAGTTTGTGGAGAAGTGATGGACGCAGAACTCAACCCTAAAGAACTGTTGGAACGGATCATTCAGCTGAAGGAGCACCTTTGACCTTCCAGCCAAACGTAAGCGCGCCGACGAGCTCGACGCCCGGCTCGTGCAGCCCGGTGTTTGGGACGACCCGTCCCGAGCGGGCCAGATGGCGCGTGAGTCTGCCGAGCTCCGTCAGCAGGTCGGGTCCTGGGACCGGCTGGAGAAGCGCGCCCGCGACCTGATCGAGCTCGACGAGCTCGCGCGCGGCGAACCTGACCTGGAGCGGCAGCTGGACGAGGAACGAGCAGCGATCTCCGATGACCTGCGCTCGCGCGAGCTCGACCTGCTGTTCACCGATCCATTCGCCAACCACAACGCCGTGGTCACGCTGTCCGTCGGGCAAGGTGGGGTGGAGGCGCAGGATTGGGTGGAGATGCTCATGCGCATGTACGTGAAATGGGCCGAGCGCAAGGGTTTCGAGACCGAGATCATCGACACGTCGCCGGGAGAGGAGGCCGGTCTCAAGAGCGCCACGTTCATCGCGCGAGGACCGCGGGCCTACGGCTTGCTGCGCTCGGAGCACGGTGTGCACCGGCTGGTGCGCATTTCCCCTTTCGACCAGAACCACCGCCGGCACACGTCCTTCGCGCTCGTCGAGGTGATGCCTGAGCTCGAGAGCTCGGACGAAAGCGCGGTGGCGATCAACCCGCAGGACCTCCGGATCGACACCTACCGCTCGACCGGCGCTGGCGGCCAGCACGTCAACAAGACGGACTCGGCGATTCGCATCACCCACCTGCCCACAGGCATCGTGGTCACCTGCCAGAACGAGCGCTCGCAGATGAAGAACCGCGAGATGGCGATGAAGGTCCTCAAGGCTCGCCTGTTTCAGCGCCAGCAGCAGGAGGCTGCCGCCCAGCTCGACCAGATCCGCGGCCAGCTTCTGCCCGCCGAGTTCGGATCGCAGATCCGCAACTACGTCTTGCAGCCTTACACGCTTGTGAAAGACGTGCGGACGGGGCTCGAGGTGGGCAACGCCCAGGCTGTCCTGGACGGTGACATAGACCCGTTCATCGAGAGCTGGCTGCGCTGGCGGCTGAGCCAGAACGGAGCCGCCGCAAGCAACTCCAGGTAGCCCCGTTAACTCCTGTGTTTGGCACTCTGGGAAGGGGTTGGAGTATCTGGGGGCATCGGGTATACTGCCCGCGACCTAGCCACTCGCGCCCACTGGCGCGGAACGTCACAGCAAGAGTCGCACCCTATGGTTCTAACACCAGATTTTGATACACGGCCCGTAATCAGCTTCCAGCACGTCTTCAAGACGTATCCAACTGGAACTGAAGCTCTCCGCGACATCAATCTCGTCGTCCCCGAAGGCGACTTCTTGTTCCTGGTTGGCCCTTCTGGCGCGGGCAAGTCGACGCTCGTCCGGCTCCTGATCCGGGAGGAGAAACCCAGCAAGGGCAAGATCTTCGTCGACGGAGTTGAGCTCGGCCGGATGAAGCGGCGGCAGCTGCCTCGCTACCGGCGGAAAGTCGGCCTGGTCTTCCAGGACTTCAAGTTGCTGCCGAACCTGACGATCTACGAGAACGTCGCCTTCGCGCTGCGGGTTCACGGCGAGGCCGAGCACACGATTCATTCGCGCGTGGCGGAGGCCCTTGACACGGTTGGACTCAACGGCAAGGACCACACCTATCCGGCAAACCTTTCCGGTGGCGAGCAGCAGCGCGTCGCGATCGCCCGAGCGCTCGTTCACGCTCCGCGTTTCATCATCGCCGACGAACCAACCGGCAACCTGGATCCCGCCACCGCCTGGGAGATCATGCAGCTCTTTCTGCGTATCAACGCGCGAGGAGCGACCGTCGTGATGGCGACCCACAACCGCGAGATCGTCGACCTGCTGCGCCGGCGCGTCATCGCCATCGACGCTGGGCAGATCGCCAGGGACGATCGTTCAGGCAGATACCACGATGATTTATCGAAACCTCAGATTCGCGCTCAATAGCGCCTGGCAGAGCTTCTGGCGGAACCTCGCGGTCAGCACGGCCGCGGTGCTCTCGATCACGCTCATCCTCATCCTCGCAGGCGTCAACCTGCTGGTCGGCCATGCGTTCTCGCAGGTGCTGGACGGCTTCAGAACCAAGGTGAGCCAGATCTCGGTCAACGTCGCGGATGGCACACCCCTGCAGACCGTCTACGACTTCCAGCACCAGCTCGCGGCCGATCCACGGGTGACCAGCGTTCAGTTCATCACCAAGGACGAGGCGCTGGCCCAGTTCAAGGCCGACCCGAACAACGTTGTCCTGGCTCAGCAGATCGAAGGCAACCCGCTCGACGCGAAGCTCGAGGTGCGTGTCGCCAAGCTCGACGACGTGGCGGCCATCGACACGTTGGCTCGGCGCTGGTCCGGAGTGGACCCGACCGATCCCACCAACTACCAGGGTGATTTTGTCAATCGAATGCTCCAGCTCTCGGCATGGTTGGGGCTGGCGGGCGTCGGGTTGCTCGCGATCCTCGTGGTGGTTTCGATCGTCATCGTGATGAACACCATCCGCACCGCCGTGTACCACCGCCGCAAGGAGATTGAGGTGATGAAGCTGGTGGGTGCGACAGAGTGGTTCGTGCGCGGGCCATTCGTCATCGAAGGCGTGATGACCGGCCTGATCGCCGCCTCGTTCGCGCTGGCCCTTCTGGTGATCGCTTACCAGCCCGCGGTGGAACGATTCCGGGCAGACGTTGCCTTCATTCCGCTCTCTTACGACCCGGCTTTCGTCGTCAGCCTGGCGCAGGACCTGCTGATCGGTGGCGCGCTGCTTGGAGCCCTGGGAAGCTACATCGGCGTTCGCCGCTACGTGAAGATCTGAGATGAGGAGAATTCGGTTCTTCGCCGCCCTGGCGATCGCGACGCTGTCGTGGGTTCCCCTCTCGGTGCAACCCGTCTCGGCGATTTACTGCTACCCGGGCGATCCACCCGCGGTCTACCAAGCTTGCGTTGCGTATAACGGCGGGATCGGCCAGCAGGTAAATAACCAGAACCAGCTGCAGAACATCCAGGCGAACATCAACAACGTGCTGACACAAATCAATGCGATCGACACTCTGATCTCCAACCTGAAGAACCAGATCGCGGCCCAGCAGGCGCTGATCGCTCAGACGCAGGCCGCGATCGATGACCTCAACAGGCAAATCCGTCTGGGCGAGGCCAACCTCACCCGCTTGGTCGCGAGCACCAGTGTCCGCGACGAGCTCTTGAGCCAGAGGCTGCGCTACATCGATTCGCATGGCGCGCTCAACTACGTGCAGCTCGTCCTGACCGCGAGCAGCTTCAACCAGATGATGGATCGAATGGTCGCGGCCCAACAGGTCGCTGCTTCGGACCGAAGGCTTCTGAACGACCTCGCATTGCAGCATTCCCAGGTCTCGCTGGCGAACTCGGCCCTCGACGATCAGAAGAGCCAGGTGACCGCGTTGCTCAAGCAGCAGCAGGCGACCGAGGCTGACATGCAAAACAATTTGAAGGCGCAGGCGCAAGCGCTCGCTGTTGAGCAGCAGCTTGAGGTGAAGCTCTCAGCTCAATACGCAGCGGTCCAGGCCGAGCGGGCGGCGATCGACGCGCAAGTGGCGCAGCTCGCCGTCCAGTACCAGGCGGCCGCGGCGAAGGCAGGCGGCGGCTCGGGCGTCTTTGAGTGGCCAGAGCCGGCGTGCGGGCCAGGCTGCATCAGCCAGCGCTTCGGGTGCTCGACGTTCTATCTCGAGGTGCCGGACGCCAGCTGCCCGTGGCCGCACAAGATTCACACCGGTCTCGACATCGCCGGACCTTACGGGACCAACATTGTTGCCGCGGACACCGGGATCGTGTACCTCTACCCCGGAAGTGTCGGTTACGGGAACCTCCTGGTCATGTTCCACGGCAATGGATATTCCACGTACTACGGGCACACGGCCGGCTACGCGCCCGGGCTGTCAAGCGGCGAGGTGGTCGCGCGCGGAACAACCATCGCGTTCGAGGGATCGACCGGCTGGTCGACAGGGCCGCATCTCCATTTCGAGGTTCGTGTCAACGGCGTCTACAAGGACCCGTGCATCTGGCTCGGGTGTTGACGCTCGGGTTTACGTAGTCTGCTGACATGAATCGCCGCGCTGCCCTGAGGGGTGGCGCCATCGTGGCCATCCTCGTTGTCACCTTTGCCGCTGGTGTTTTTGTCGACCAGGCTTTCCCTGAGTACGTGCCGTACTTCGGGCACAGGTCGGTCGGCAAAGTCGACCTCACGGAGCTGCAGCACGCGGTGCGGATAGTCCAGGCCGACTATGTCGACACCAGCAAGGTCGACCCGGCGAAGCTGTCGCACAGCACCGTGCAGGGGCTCATAAACGGGCTGGGCGACCCGTTCTCGGCCTATTTCGACCCGACCCAATACCAGAAGCTTCAGCAGAGCTACAAGGGCCTCTACTCCGGCATCGGCATCTACCTGAGCTTCACGACCAGCTATCCGGTAATCACCGGCACGTTGCCCGGATCGCCGGCGGCGGCCGCCGGGCTTCAGGCGGGCGACCAGATCGTGAAGGTGGGCGACAAGGACATGAAGGGGGTCACCTCCGACCAGGCCACGACCCTCATCCAGGGCCCGGACGGCACCAAGGTGACAATGGAGATCTCACGCGCCGGCCAGACGTTCTCGGTGACGATCACGCGCGCAGAGATCCACGTTCCGACCGTGAGGTCCGCGGAGATCGGCAACCAGGTGCTGTACGTGCGGATCTATCAGTTCGGCACCCAGACGGAGACCTCCACAGCACTCGCCTCAACGCTGTCCACCGGGCTGCCAGGGAAAACGGGCGTGGTGCTCGACCTCCGCGGCGACCCGGGCGGTTTCATTGCGACCGCGACGGACGTGATAAGCGAGTTCGTGGCGAGCGGCGAGACGTATGAGCTTCGCGACCGCAGCGGCACCGTGGAGCGCAACCAGGTGAACGGGCACCCGAAGGCGCCCACGATTCCGCTGGTGGTGCTGGTGGACGCCAACAGCGCGTCGGCGTCCGAGATCGTGGCCGGTTCGCTGCAGGTCCATCACCGCGCCAAGCTGGTCGGGACCGTGACCTACGGCAAGGGCTCGGTCCAGCAGGACTTCCCGCTCGAGGATGGCTCAGACATCCACCTGACCGTGAAGCGGTGGTATCTCCCGAATGGCGTGACGATCGACCACAAGGGCCTGACACCCGACGTTACTGTCACCCTTGCGAATCCGACTGACGCGTTCGATGTGACCTCGCCATCGCTGGGCTACGCCAAGGACACGCAGCTCAACGCCGCGCTCGCGCTGCTCGCTGGGTAGACTGGCACTTCGCTGAGGGCGGTTAGCTCAGTTGGCTAGAGCGCCTCGCTTACACCGAGGAGGTCGGGAGTTCGAGGCTCTCACCGCCCACAGAGACTCCCCACTTGCACGCTACGGCTTGCTGTTCAGAAGCCAGTGAGGTGATCGCATCAGGGCCCGGGCATAATCGCGGACCTCGATGCCGTGCAGGATGAAAGTGTCGTAGGCGATCAGGAAATGTTCTCGAGCGAGCTCCCATGCCTGCCAGATCTCAGCGGGTCGACAATTGACCTGCAGCTCGGTGGCGTAGCCGGGCAAGATGACCATGCATTCGGCACCGTATTGGTCATGCCAGCGGTGGGCCGCCGCGATGAGGCGGTCCGAGGGGCATTCCCAGAGTCCCTCGAGATAGGCGTAAACCTCCCAGGGCTTGGCGGTCGGTAGAAGGATCAGAGCTGCCGGCTCGTACGGCGGCATAGGGTCCATGTAGCTCATGGTCCACTCGAGCTGCTTGGCGGCGGTCATCCCGCTCGCGACCGCGGTCGGGGCGGGCTCTTGGGCAAGCTCCCACTCCAGCAAGTAGCGCTGGAGTCCAAGTACGGGATGGACCGCATCTGTCGCCGCGCGCCGGAGGTCCGCCTCAGGCGGCGACGCTCCCCATCTGGCGCGAACCTTGGTGTGGGCGTCCTCGACAGCTTCGCCGATGTGCTCGCGAAACCAGGTGTGCCCACGCTCGAGTCCCTCTAACACAGTGCTCATTTCCAATTTGCCGGCACGGGCGATGAGGCCGTCCACGCTTGTGTCACCGCTCAGTCCGTTGTTCCGATCGGTGTAAATGAACTGGTCCCGGTTGAAGACATACCCGCCGCTCGCGAAGTCCTCCCAACCCTGGGCCCAGGTAATGAGGGGCCAGCGGCCGGTCTCGTCGACCAGCTCCCGTGCCCTTCTCCACACGCCCAGGAACTCGTTAGGCTTGATCTCAGCGACCAGTGCAGTTGAACCGCCAGGGACCACCGACACGTGAGTCCGCCGGTCGCCCAGCCCGATTCTGTCGAACACCTCCAAACTGTCATTCATGGCCGGGCCCCCAAGTCCCTAATCGCTGCGGCCGATAGAATCATCCGCCGTGCCGAGGTAGCTCAGTTGGTAGAGCACGTGACTGAAAATCACGGTGTCGCCGGTTCGATCCCGGCCCTCGGCACCAGTCCCGTGTGCGAGTTCGGCACGGTCAGGAATTCGCTGACTACTCGTCGCATCAAGACCGCAATCGTGGCAGTTATCGGCGATGCATCGGGAAAAAGCAGACAGCTGCTTTTGGAGAACGCGGCATACTAACGCGCCGTGAGCAAGCCGCGGCCGTTCCGGTTCGGGGTGCAGGAGCACCGCGCGCTTAACGCCAAAGCATGGCGTGACAGGGCTCGATTGGTCGAAACGCTCGGCTACAGCACCGTCTACCTGCCCGACCATTTCGGCGACCAGCTCGGGCCGGTCGCGGCGCTCATGTCCGCGGCCGATGCGACCACCACGCTGAGACTCGGCTCGCTCGTGTTCGACAACGATTACCGGCACCCCATCGTGCTCGCCAAGGAGGCGGCGACCCTCGACCTTCTGTCGGACGGTCGTCTCGACTTCGGCCTTGGCGCCGGCTGGTTGGCCTCTGACTACGAGCAGACGGGCATCCCGTTGGACACGCCAGGCATCCGGATCGAGCGAATGGCCGAGGCACTCGAGATCATCAAGAGCTTTTTCGCGGGCGGCAGCGTGTCTTTCACCGGAAAGCACTACAAGGTCGACGGCGTGGAGGCGGCGCCGGCGCAGGTGCAGAAACCACATCCGCCGATCGTCCTCGGAGGAGGCGGCAAACGAATGCTGCGCCTGGCCGGGCGAGAAGCCGACATCGTGAGCGTCAACTTCAACCTGAGCGAGGGCCGCATCAACCGGCACCTGGTCCACACCGGCATGGCCGGTGCAACTGACGAGAAGGTGGCCTGGATCAAGGAGGCGGCGGGCGAGCGATTCTCGGAGATCGAGATGAGCGTCACCGTCTTCGTGGCCAACGTGACTGATGACCGTGTGAGCGTTGCGGAAGCGATGGCGGCGGGGCTCCAGACGGAGCCCGGCGAGGTGTTGCAAACGCCTCACTTCCTGATCGGGACGGTCGAGCAGATCATCGAAGACCTCCAGGCCAGGCGCGAGCGGTTCGGGATCTCATACGTGGTCGTACCCGACGAAGCGGCCCAGTCGCTGGCGCCGGTCGTGGAACGGCTGACGGGCACCTGAAGCCCTCCTGTAGATTTGGTGGCGATGGCCACCACCGCGCAGGTCGTTTTGAAGGGTCTAAACGAAGGACGCTCGGCCGAGGTGCTCACACCCGAGGCGCTTGCCTTCGTGGCTCGTCTGCAGCGTCAGTTCGGCAACCGCCGTCTCGAGCTGCTGCGACAGCGCGACGAGCGGCAGGCGCGACTCGACGCCGGCGAGGCGCCACAGTTTTTGGTGGATACCCACACGGTTCGCAACTCGGATTGGAGGGTCGCCAAGGCTCCTAGGGACCTCGAGGACAGGCGTGTCGAGAACACCGGCCCGACCGACCGCAAGATGCTGATCAACGCCCTCAACTCGGGCGCACGGGTGTTCATGGCGGACTTCGAGGACGCGAACTCTCCAACCTGGGCGAACCTCGTGGAGGGGCAGGTCAACCTGATCGACGCCATCGAGAGACGGATCGATTTCACCAGCCCGGAGGGAAAGGAATACCGGCTCAACGAAAAGGTCGCGACGCTGCTCGTCCGGCCGCGGGGCTGGCACCTCGACGAGAGGCACGTCGAGGTCGATGGCCATCCCGTCTCTGGCAGCCTCTTCGACTTCGGGCTCTATTTCTTTCACAATGCGCAGCGACTTGTCGGGAAGGGCAGCGGTCCCTACTTCTACTTGCCCAAGCTCGAGAGCCACGTCGAGGCGCGGCTGTGGAATGACGTTTTCAATTTCGCGCAAGACGATCTCGGAATCCCGCGCGGCACAATTCGCGCCACGGTTCTCATCGAGACAATCCTGGCGGCGTTCGAGATGGACGAGATCCTCTATGAGCTTCGCGATCACTCCAGCGGGCTGAACGCCGGGCGTTGGGACTACATCTTCAGCATCATCAAGAAGTTTCGAAACCGACCGGAGTTCGTGCTTCCTGACCGCGCGCAGGTGACGATGACCGTTCCATTCATGCGCGCGTACACGGAACTTCTCGTCAAGACATGCCACCGGAGGGGAGCGCATGCGATGGGCGGCATGGCCGCCTTCATCCCCTCGCGGCGTGATGCAGAGGTAAACCGCGTGGCGCTGGCCAGGGTCAAAGAGGACAAGGACCGCGAGGCGAAAGATGGTTTCGACGGGACCTGGGTCGCGCACCCGGACCTCGTGCCGACCGCGACGGAAGCGTTCGACAAGGTGCTGGGAGACCGGCCGAACCAGTTGGAGCGCCAGCGTCCGGAGGTGGATGTCACCGCAGGTCAGCTCATCGAAGTTCGCGTGCCCGATGGGATGATCACGGAGAACGGCCTTCGCATGAACGTGAGCGTGGGCATTCAGTACATCGAGTCGTGGTTGAGGGGAGTGGGGGCGGCGGCGATCAACAACCTGATGGAGGACGTTGCGACGGCTGAGATCTCACGCTCTCAGGTCTGGCAGTGGATCAGGCACTCGTCGCGGCTGACCGATGGCTCCGTCGTGAACGCGGACCTGGTGCGGGAGATCGCAGAGGACGAGCTGGCCAAGCTCCACGAGCGGCTGGGCGAGGAGGGATGGGCCAAGAGCCGCTTCGAGGACGCCCGGGTGGTGTTCGAGGAGGTCGCGCTCTCGAGCACGTTCCCGGCCTTCCTGACGCTGGTCGCCCTGCGCGACCTCGACTGAGCTGAGCCGCCGTTAACAGGCTGGGTTGCGCCCGGTTTTTTCGCGCTCTAAGGTGGCCCTGGTGTGCCGGTGGGGGAGGGCCGGCCCGGAGGAGGGGAGGGGCCCGCTGAGGCTCTGGGCGGCTACGGGCCGACCCTGGGCGTCGCGGGGGGCTTGCCGGGCAGACGGCGCCACTGGCGCGGCCCGACGCCGTTGTTCGGGTTGCCGGGCACGAACTCGACGGCCGACGGCTTCACCATGCAGTTGTCCTTCCGGACCACGCTCCGCTCGCCGCCTTCCTGGTGCTCGATCACGACGGTCCGCTCCAGCACCGCGCGCACTCGTACCTGCTTGCCGTCAACCATTGCGTTGAAGCCGCCGCTGACCTCGTGATTGAGGGGTGGGACGATGCTGGCCAGAGACACGAGATCAACGATCTTGCTCATATAGTGGCTTCCCTCGGGCTGGTGGGCGGTTTCAAGCCGCGGATTACAAAAAGCCGAGATGAGTTCGGCAAAAGCCGATTTTACCAGACCTTAAGGTTTTGCCTGATTTAAGGAGAACCGACCGGACGGCTGAAGGTTGAGGCCTTAAGCCGCCGAGCTGTGTTCTTGCATGCGCAGCTGCCGCGCCGCCTCGCGCCCGCGGCGCGCCGCTTCCTTGCTGGCCATGTGGCGCACCCGCAGGTGCAAAGGGTTGACCATCAGGCGCCTGCGGTTCACGAGCACCTTCGGCTCTCCGGGGGCCGGTTCGACGACTGCCGTCCGCTCCAGCACCGCGGTCACCCAGACGCGGCGGCCATCCACCTCGGCCTCGAAGTCAGGGAGGATCTCGTCGTCTTCGTCCATCGAGACGCTGTCCAGGCGCACGAGCTCACCGGGGCTGCTCGACGGGGTCTCGATTCGCTTGCGGTTTGAAGCCATGTCTATATCCGAGATACCCGATCGCGACCAGGATCAAACCCAAAGCCAGCCATGGAAACAGCTGCGCTGGGAACAACGCAAACAGGTTGCCGACCGAGGGTCCGACCAGACGACCGATCTCGAGAAAGATGGCCGCCCAGATTGAGGCTGAGATCAGAACGCACGGTATGAATACCCTGTAGGGGACGTCAAGTATTCCAGACAGCGCGGAAAGCACGATCCGCATGCCTGGGATCTGCCGGCCGACGATGATCGCCCACGGCCCCCAGCGCTTGAATATCCGTTCGGCCTGCGCCATGCGTTCGTCCGTGATGCCGATATATCGGCCAAATCGCTGGATGAATGGCCGGCCGTAACGCCGGCTGATGGTCAGGTTGCATGCGCTTCCCAGCACAGCACCGGTAACCACCGCCCCGAAAGCCAGCGGGTAGGGGATGGCGCCTGTCGTCGTGAGGTAGCCGCCGTAGATGATGGCCACATCGCCAGGCGCCGGAAGAGGCACCCCGAGCTCTTCGAAGAAGATCACAAAGAAGAGGCCCCCCGCCTGGTGGTCCAGCACGAACGCGCTGATGAAATGTGTCAGAGGACGCCACCAGGTCGGCTCCCGCATCCAGCCGGGTACGTCGATATCGAAGTCGAGAAACGACCTCAGCGCCGGCATGGACAGCGCCATTCGGGCCTCAGCGTGCCAGTGTCGGCTGAACCTTCTGGGCGGAGCTCCACTCGAGCGCCACGTCGAAAACGCGGGAAAAGTGCTCTGCGTATGCTCGCGCCGCTTGCGATGTTTCGATCTTCGCACCGGTGATCGCTTCCACCGACGTCGGGCGCAGGTCGGCATGTCCGCACGGGACGATGCCGTCGAAGTAGCCGAGGTCGGTCGTGAGATTCACCGCAAATCCATGGCTCACGATCGACCGGTTCAACTTGATCCCGATGGCCGCGACTTTCTCGCCTCCGGACCACACACCCGTCAAGCCCGGTGCACCCGGCTCGGAGTCGACGCCCAAATCGTGCAGGTAGTCGACCAACGACTGCTCTAGCTTCTCCAGGTACTGCGGGATGGAAAGACCAAAATGACCCAGGTCGAGGATCGGATAACCGACCAGCTGGCCGGGTCCGTGATACGTCGCTTCGCCCCCGCGGTCCGACCAGATGACATCCACATCTCGTCGCGCCTGCTCCGATTCGTCCCACAACAGGTGATCGGGCAGCGCCGCCTTGCCCATGGTGAAAACGTGCGGGTGCTCGAGCAGCAGCAGCGTGTCCGGTGCGTGACCGTCGCGCAGGGCAGTCACCAGCTCCGCCTGGAGGTCCCATGCCTCCCGATAGGGAGTCCTACCCAGCCAGGAGGCTCTTACGGACCGGGACCTGTTCATCGGCGTGGTAAGAGGAGCGGACCAGCGGACCGGATTCGACGTGCCCAAAGCCCATCGCGAGCGCCTGCTCCTTGAAGCGCGCGAACTCTTCGGGGCGGTAGTAGCGGACAACTTCGGCATGCTGCTTCGATGGCCGGAGGTACTGGCCCACGGTCAGCACGTCGATGTTGTGCGCGCGCATGTTGTGAAAGACATCGAGGAGCTCGTCCTCGGTTTCCCCCAACCCGACCATCAGACCGGACTTCGTCACCATGTGCGGCGCCTGCGCCTTCACGTGGCGCAGCAGGGCGAGGCTGTTCGCGTAGACCGCCTTCGGGCGGATTCGTGCGTACAGGCGCGGCACGGTTTCGGTGTTGTGGTTGAAGATGTCCGGACCCGCCTCGATCACCGTGTCCACCGACTCGAGGTTGCCCTGGAAGTCCGGGGTCAGCACCTCGATAGTCGTCCCGGGGCTGCGGCGCCGGATGGCTCGTATGGTCCGGGCGAAGATGCCCGCGCCGCCATCCTTCAGGTCGTCACGGTCGACCGACGTGATGACCGCGTGCTTCAGGCCGAGCTCGGCGACCGACTCCGCGACGCGCAGCGGTTCGCCGAGGTCGAGCTCCGACGGCCGGCCCGAGGTGACCGCGCAGAATCGGCAGGCACGGGTGCAAACGTCGCCCAGGATCATGAAGGTGGCCGTCCGGCGGTTCCAGCAGTCGAAGATGTTCGGACACCGAGCCTCTTCGCACACGGTGTGCAGCCGCCCGCTGCGCACCATCTGCTTCAGGTCCTTGAAGTTCTCACCCTCGGTGACGCGCACGCGAATCCAGTCCGGGATCGGTGCGGGCGTCAGCGGCTGAGCCGTGCTCACAGCTGGATGCTACCGGGCGTCCATTCTTCGAGTCGTTTCTTGACGGCGCCGAGGAATTGTCCAGCCATCATCCCGTCGATGATGCGGTGGTCAAAGCTCAGGCACATGTTCATCATCTGGCGTACGGCGATCGCGTCGTTGATCACGACTGGACGCTTCACGATCGATTCGGTCGTCAGGATGGCGGCCTGGGGTTGGTTGATGATCGGCTGGCTCGCCACCGACCCGGTTGAACCGGTGTTGTTGAGGGTGAACGTGCCGCCCTGTACGTCCTCAGGCTTGAGCTGCTTCGTCCGGGCTCGCTCAACCAGGTCGTTGAGCGCGCGCACGAGGTCGGTGAACCCTCGCTGGTCCGCGTCTTTAAGGACCGGCACGATGAGGCCGTCGGGAATCGAGACCGCGATGCCCATGTTGATGTAGCGCTTCAGCACGACGCCGTCGTCGGTCCAGGTCGAGTTGAGCCATGGGTACTGCTTGATCACGTCGCAGACGATCTGCACGACAAACGGCATGTAGGTGAGCGATGCGCCGTGCCGAGCCTTGAAGCTGTCCTTCTCGGCCTCGCGATAGCGGACCAGGTTCGTGACATCGACCTCCTGCAAAGTCCACGCATGAGGCGAGGTCGCGAGGCTGCGCACCATGTGCTCGGCGATCGAGCGGCGCATCACGCTGAGCTTCACCAGCTCTTCGCGCTTGCCGTCTAGCTTAGGTGCCGCGGGTGCCGGTGGCCTGGCGACGGGAGCCGCAGGTACAGCCGCAGCCGTTGCGCTGGATTCCACGGCCGCAAGCACGTCATCACGCGTGACCCGGCCGCCCATCCCGGACCCGCGCAGAGAGCCCGCGTCGATACCATGCTCGGCCGCGAGCTTGCGTACGGCAGGTGACAGCTTGGCGCGCTCCCCGTTGCCGTCCTCACCTCTTGCAGGCTGGGGAGGTGGCGCGGGCGTCCGTCCACCGGCCGGCTCGGGCGCGACATCCGTCTGCGCGACCCGGGTCGGGCTCTCGACCGTCCCGGCTCCTGCGACCTCGATCTGGCCGATCACGGCGCCCACCCGCACCGTCTCGCCCTCGCCGGCCGAGATCTTGACCAGCTTGCCTTCGAAGGGGGAGGGGATCTCGGCGTTAACCTTGTCAGTCACGACCTCCACCAACGGCTCGTCGCGTTTCACGAAGTCGCCCTCGTGCTTCAGCCAATGGTCGACGGTGCCCTCGGTGACGGATTCACCGAGCTGCGGCATCTTGATCTGGGCTAGGCCCACAAATCGAGTTTAACCGAGGCAATCCTGAATTCGGGACGGAGGCGTTCCCAAGCTGATTCCAAGCGTGGCCTGCTAGTTTCAACGCCGTGGCACCCGAACCGCTCGAAGCCATCATCCAGCGCGACCAGGCCATGCAGAAGCTGCGGGACCTCACATGGGCCTGCTTCCTGTGGGCGGCGGGCATGGTGGCCGTGTTCTCGGTGATCGCAGCCGCCACGGTCCCAGGCCAGGCGCAAGGGACAGCCAACACGCCGACCACGTCCGATCAATCCAACAGCTCCGCGAGCACGTTCACGGACGATGGACAGCTCCAACCGCCTGTCAGCGGGACATTTCAGGGCGGTGGCGGCAGCCCGCCGCTGGCGGTTTCAGGCGGATCGCACTAGCCGTACCTCGTTCGATCGGGGCTCTCCCGCTTTGGGTAGATACTGGGTCATCGGTACGGACACCGCTGGGGTTGCGGTCTAGGATTCCTTGGTGCCTAACATGTACCGGGCGCTGAAGCAAAGCGGGGCGGACGGCGGCATCCTTCATCTGATCCGGAGTGACGCAGAAGCCTCGCTTTGCGGCATTCCTCGCAGCTCGCTGACCGGCGACGGCAATTTGGAGGTCGTCTGCGCTGCCTGCCTGGAATGGTTCGAAAAGCGAAGGAAGATCACGGGCGAACACACGATTACAGAACCGAGTAGATAGCTAGCGCTGTTTAAAGGACCTGCGAGGCCGAGTGGGCTGGGAACCGCCCGTTCGTATAAACATTGGAGGCGACGCCCAGAATCGAACTGGGGATGGAGGTTTTGCAGACCTCTGCCTTGCCACTTGGCTACGTCGCCGCCTCGCCGTCGATTCTACCTTTGACGCTGGCGGCGGCCCTTTGCGCGGTTAGGCTGTGGAGCTATTGCCAGACCACGACTTTCGAGACGTCATGGCGCGCGTGCCGGCCGGGGTCGTCGTGATCAGCGCGCGCACCGAGAACGGCTACAGAGGCCTTACCGCGAGCAGCCTCGTCTCGATCTCGGTGGACCCGCCGATGGTCGTAGTCGGGCTCGACCACGAGGCAGCCACGCGAGCTGCGGTCGCTGAAGGCAAGGCGTTCAACGTCAGCGTGCTGACGCGATCCCAAGAGTTCATCGCGGATCGGTTCGCCGGCCGGGCTCCGGCCATCGACCTTCGATGGGAGGGTGTCCCTCATCGCCTTGGGTCGAACGGCATCCCCCTGGTCGAAGCCTCCGCGGCATGGCTCGAGTGCAGGCTCGTGGAGATCCACCCCGCAGGCGATCACGACATCTGCCTGGGCGAGGTGACAGCCGCAATCGCCGGCTCAGGCGACCCACTGATCCTGTGGGATCGCGCGTTCTGGACGCTCCGCTAGAGTTAGTAGGGGAGCTCGTCCTCTTCCATGCCGAAGTGATGTCCAACCTCGTGCAGGATCGTCCGCCTGACCTCGGCCACCAGCTCGCCCACCGTGCCTGACACCTCCTCGTGCGCGCGCTTGTAGAGCGTGATTCGCTCAGGCATTCCCAGGTCGGAGAGGGCCGTCGCGCCTTCATACAGCCCCATCAGGCCCTCCGGCGAGGTCTCCTCGATGATGAACACGGTGTTCTCCAGATAAGACCTGAACTCCTCGGGGATCGAGTCGACCGCCGCCTGCGCCGCCGCCTCGAATTGCTTCATGCTCACCCGCATGCATGAATTGAAGCGCGTGCTGGTCGTCGGCGCGGGAACCATGGGTTCGCAGATCGCCCTGCAGACCGCGCTGTCCGGCCGCTACGACGTTACCCTCGTCGATTCGGCGCCCGGCCAGCTGGAGCGCGCGCGCGCGCAGAACCGGCGCCTGCTCGACCGCTCGGTCGAGAAAGGTCGTCTCACCGAAGCCGCGGCGAACGGCGCTTTGGCCCGAATTCAAGACTCGAACGACCTCGCTTTGGTGACCGGAGACGCCGACCTGGTGATCGAGGCCGTCGTCGAGGACTTCGACGCTAAGAAGAGCGTCTTCGAATCGCTCGGCGAGCACGCAAAAAAGGACGCGATCCTCGCCAGCAACTCGAGCACGATCGCGATCAGCCGGCTCGCCGGGTTCACGGCCCGGCCGGAGCAGTGCTGCAACATGCACTTCTTCCACCCGGTCACCGTCATGCAGCTGTGCGAGGTCGTCCGGGGCCCAAAGACCTCAGACGCGACGGTTGCCACCGCGATGGAGTTCGTACGCAGCATCGATCGCACGCCAGTCCTCCTTCAGAAGGAAATCTGGGGCTTCATCGTCAACCGCATCCTGTTCGCGGCCTCCGAAGAGGCCATGCGCCTACTCGAAGGTGGCTACGCGAGCGCCGAGGACATCGACATCGCGGTTCAGAAAGGTCTCAACTGGCCCATGGGGCCCTTTCACCTGCTCGACTTCAGCGGCCTCGACATCTTTTATGGGGCGATGAAAGACCGCCACCGGCAGGGTGAGGGTGGCGATGCGCCAGAGCTGCTGCGCAACCTGGTGGAGGCCGGCCATCTCGGCCGCAAGACGGGGAAGGGATTCTTCGAATACCCGAAATGACATCGCCGGGCGAGAATGGTCTCGCCCCCGTAGCCCAATTTGGCAGAGGCAACCGGCTTAAACCCGGTCCAGTGCGGGTTCAACCCCCGCCGGGGGTATTGGCCTCCTACAATCGACGGGAGATGGGCCACCGATCTGAAGAAGACCCCGACGAGGATCCTGACGAGCCCGATCAGCCGGACCATCCGGGCGACGGCGCGGTCGGGACGCAGATGGTGCCCAACGTGGGGCTCCCTTCGCGCGAATGGGAGTTCACGACTCAGGTACTGACCGTGGCTCAGGTGGTCGACGGTGTCACGTTGGTGAAGGTCCTGAAGAAGGCGGGCGAAGACGGATGGGACCTCACGGACGTGATCGACGGGGGGGAGAAGCGCGTGCTGCTGATGCGAAGATCCAAGCGCTCAGCCACTGAGTCGCGACGGGTCGGTTTCGCGCCTCCCAGGCAAAACTGACCACGACGCCCGCCCGCCGCAAGCGGCGAATCCTGGTCGTCGAGGACGACGCTCCGATCCGCATGCTGGTGGCAGAGGTGTGCCGCCTCCAGGGCCACGACGTGCTCGAGGCGGCGACCGGCGCGCAGGCGATAGAGGTGGCCACCGGCAGCCAGCCGGATCTCGTTCTCGTCGACTGGGTGCTGCCGGACATCAGCGGCACGGAGGTCATCCGCGAACTGCGCCGCCAGGGTCTCCTCAGCCCGATGGTCATGCTCACCGGCCGCACCACCAAGATGGACGAGGTGGTCGGCCTCGAGGTCGGCGCCGATGACTACATCACGAAACCGTTCGACTCGCGCATCCTCGCCGCGCGGATCAACGCGCACCTGAGGCGGGCGGCCCTGGCCGAGGCCGGCGGCGGACGAGAGGGCGTGCTCAGCATTGGGTCGCTTCAGATCGACAACGCCGCGCGCAGGGTGAAGATCGCGGACGAGGAGATTCCGCTCACGATGACCGAGTTCAACCTGCTCGCGGTCCTGGCCGCCAACCCCGAGCGGGTGCTCACGCGGGCGCAGCTCCGCGACAAGGTATGGGGGTATCCACACGACCTCGACGACCACTCGGTGGATCCCCATGTGCAGCGCCTGCGGCGCAAGCTCTCCGACCATCCGAACTCGGGCGTAAGCCTGGAGGCCGTCCCGGGTCTTGGTTACCGTCTGTCGGTCAAGTCCGTTTGACGCTTCGGATGCGCTGCTGAGAGTGGGCGACCAGAGACCGATCGGGATCTTCGACTCAGGCGTCGGCGGCCTCACGGTGCTCAAGGAAATCCGCGAGCGGCTTCCACTCGAGCCGACGATCTATGTCGCCGACCTCCTGCATTTCCCCTACGGACCGCGCTATCAGGACGAGGTCCGGGGCTTTGCGATCGACATCATCCGGTACCTCGAATCGCGCGACGTGAAACTAGTCGTCATCGCGTGCAACACCGCGACCGCGGCGGCGCTCAACCAGGCACGCGAGCTCTTCGAGCTTCCGATCATCGGAGTCATCAGTCCAGGAGCGCAGGCGGCCGTCGAGACGACCAAGAACAACCGCATCGGCGTCATCTCAACGGAAGGGACGATGCGCAGCCAGGAGTACCTGCACGCAATCAAGGAGATCGACCCGATGGTCGGCGTATACCAGAAGGCGTGCCCGGAGCTCGTCGAGATCGTCGAAGCAGGTGAGGCCGATTCGCCGCGCGCGGAGAGAGTCTTGCGCGACAACCTCTCGGACATCGTCCGTCTCGGGGCCGATACGCTGGTCCTCGGGTGCACGCACTACCCACTCCTGAAGCCCGCTATCAACAGGGTCTACCCGGGAAGCTTCGAGCTCATCGACTCGGCCACCACCACCGCGTCGAAGGTGGAGAGACACCTCGACCACTCGCGGCTGCGCGCCACCGAATCCAGTCCGCGTCATGAGGTCCTGGTCACCGACTTCCCGAAGCACTTCGACGAGATCGCGGCCAACCTGTTCGGCGAGGCCATCGAGGCTGAGGAGGTCCAGATCTGGGAGCCGCAGAAGACGTAGAGGTCTTCGGTCCGGTGGCGCGCGACCTGGCCGATGTCGAGGCCGCCCTCCGGGATGGGATACGGCATGATCCCGACGAGGTCGGAGCGCCGATGGCCGACCTGTTCGCAGCCGGCGGCAAACGTGTCCGCCCGGCGCTGGTGCTGCTGTCCGCCAGGTGCGGCAGCTATGACCAAGCCAGGTTGACCCCGGCAGCGATGGCCGTGGAGCTCACTCACGCGGCAACCCTGGTGCATGACGACGTCATCGACCGCTCGGCGATGCGGCGCGGACGGCCGACGGTGGCGGCTTCCCTGGGCGATGAGCCGGCGATCGTCATTGGCGACTTCTACTTCGCCAAGGCGTACGAGCATGCGGCGCGCACGCAGTCCACCGAGGTGGTCGGCATCCTGGCCCGCGCGGTCATGGAAATCTGTGCTGGTGAGGTTCGTCAGCAGGCGATCCGCTACCGGTATAGCACCGGCGTCGACGAGTACATGCAGCGCATCGAGTCCAAGACGGCGACCCTGCTCGCGGCCTCTTGCGACATTGGTGCGGCGCTGGCCGGCGTCCCCTCGGGATTGCGCTCCGCGCTGCACGAGTACGGCCGAATGTTGGGTCTCGCGTTCCAGATCGCCGACGACGTGCTCGACTACCTGGGCAGCGAGGGCGAGATCGGCAAGCCTATCGGCAAAGACATCACGGAAGGATTCGCGACGTTGCCGCTGATGCTTGCGATGGAAGACGAATCCATCGCGCACCAGCTCGACACGGTCCTTCAGGATGGACGCGAGCTCAACGAGCAAGAGGTTATGGCCGTGGTCGACATCGTGCGCAGGAGCGGAGCGCCGCAGCGAGCGCTCGAGCGCGCGCGACAGTACGGATCGGCCGCGAGCCGGCAAGCGGACGGAATCGCCGCCGTGGACGTCCGCGATGCCCTCACCGCGCTGGCCGGCTACGTGGTTTCCCGAAAGCTCTAACCTGTCAGCGTGTCCCGGGTGGGGATGGGTACATGAGCAAGGTCAAGCTCGTGGGTGTCGGACCAGGACATCCGGGTTTGGCCACCGTCCAGGCGATCGAAGCGATCAAGGACGCTGACGTGATTCGTCACAGTGACGGCTGTGGCGTCGGTCTTCTGCACCTCGCCGCCGCGACGGCCGACGTCGCTCCGTTTCAGTCGACCGACGAGATAGTGCGCTTCGCGCGCGCCGGTAAACGGGTCTCCGTGCTTTTTCCTGGCAACCCATACGCGTTCTCGAACGGCAGCCAGGTCGCCGAGAAGCTCGAGCGTGCGGGCGTGGATTTCGAAGCCGTGCCGGGCCTCATCGTGGAGCTGGCCGCGCCGGTGATGAGCGGCATTCCCCTCACCATCGAAGGCCGCTCGGCGTCGATCGGCCTGGGCCTCGTCAAAGGCGCGGAAACCGTGGTTCTGCGCCTTGCGTCTGGGTGGTGGGAATCCGGCATCTCCGCCCTGCTTGCGGATGGACGTGACTCTGACACTCCCGCGGCGCTGATACTCAACCCCGGCCAGTCTGGCCAGCACCGGGTGAGCGCTCCACTGGGCGAGCTGGCGCGCAAGGCTGCGACCTACGGGCTCCGAGGCGACGCGCTGCTGGTGCTCGGCCCTGGGGTCGAGATGGCCGAGCAGCTCGACACGATGTCGAAGCGACCGCTGCACGGGCGGCGCGTCCTGATCACTCGAGCCAGCCACCAGGTCGACCCGTTTCGTCGCGAGCTCGTCGACCTGGGCGCTTCGGTGGTCGAGATCCCGACGATCGAGATTCAGCCGATGCCGCTGGACGACCGGGTGCGGAAGGTCATAGCGCAGCTGGAGGGAACCGCCCTGGTCATCTTCGCTTCGGCCAACGCGGTCCACATCTTCTTTCAGATGCTGCTGGCGTCCGGGAAGGATGCGCGAGCCCTACACCCCTCGAAGCTCTGCGCTATCGGCCAGGAGACCGCCGAATCGCTCGAGGGCCACGGCCTTCGCCCGGAGCTCATCACCTCGGAGTACACGGCCGAAGGGCTGGCCAAGGCGCTCGAGGGCTGGGAGATGGACGGGATGCACGTCCTGGTGCCGCGAGCAGAGGTGGCGCGCGACGCACTACCATCCCTGCTTGCCAACCGAGGTGCAGAAGTCGAGATCCTTCCCGTCTACCGAGCGATCTGCCCGTCCGGGGCGGGCGACGCGTTGATGCGCCTGTTCAACAACGAGGGTGTCGACGTGATTACCTTCACGAGCTCATCCACCGTGAACAACTTCGTGCGCGCGTTCCCCGAGGACCGCCTTCCCGCGGTGCTTGGCGACGCCGAGGTCGCCTGCATGGGGCCGGTCACAGCCGACGTGGCGCGCAAGCTGGGCCTCACCGTGTCGATAGTCGCGCGCGAGTACACGACGCACGGGCTCGTGCAGGCGATCGCCGAATCGGCCGCCCGCAAATGAGCAAGGTCAAAGTCGCGCCGCGCCGCCCCGTGACCGCGGTCGTCGAGGAGGTCGAGCATCTGGAAGCGAGCCTCGGCCGTGCCTGGGCCCCGATTCTGATCGTGGCCGTCCTCATCGGCGCCGTGCTGGGCGCCGGACTCCTGGTGGACAAGGCGCTCGAGCACCAGGTGCCGGCGGCTCTTGCAGGCTGCAACACCTCGACCCAGATCGCGCCGCACGAGTTCATCGGTCCTCAACCGATCTGCATCTCGACCCTCTATACGTACCAGGCGACCGTGAACACGACACAGGGCCCGATCGTCATCCAGCTGCACCCGCAGATCGCCCCGACCACCGTCAACAACTTCATCGTGTTGGCGATCCACGGGTACTACAACGGGCTCGCGTTCTGGGACAGCGAAACCTGGGTGATACAGGGGGGAGACCCGCTCGGCAACGGGCGTGGCGGTCCAGGCTACAGCCTGCCCGAGGAGTCGAGCAGCGATCAGTGGGGCCTGGGTGCGGTGGGGATGGCGCGGGTGCCCGGGGGCCCGATCAACGGCAGCCAGTTCTTCATCGAGAAGGCGGCCTGGCCAGGTGGCGGCCCGACCGCGGTCTACAACCGGTTCGGAACTGTGATCTCGGGCCTGGACAAGGCTCAGCTGATTCAGACGACGGACACCATCACCTCGATCACGATCAAGGTTTCCTTGACACCGCGCTGATCTTCGCCTGATCACCGTCTGTCTATAATCGGGGCGAGATGTTTGGCGGCCATTGGGTTTACGTAGTCATCCTGCTGATCGTCGTCCTGATCATCTTCGGGCCCGGCCGGCTGCCTGAGCTCGGTGGGGCCGTCGGGAAGGCCATGCGCGAGTTCCGCAAGGCGACAACGGAGCTGACCAACGAGGTCACCACGGCTGCCCAGGCCAAGCCTGAGCCCCCGTCACCAACTGCCTCAACCGGCTCCGAGACTTCACCCAAGAGCCCGACGTCCGAGGCCAGCCCCCCGCCGAGCTGAGGCTGGCGTCCCTGTGGCCTTGCTGAGCAGGGTTCTGCAGCGCGGGCGGCGCTCGAGCGCTCCGATCGAGGAGCCTCGCATGTCCGTGATCGAGCACCTGGAGGCGCTGCGTCGCGTGCTCATCGTGTCCTTCATCGCGTGGGGCGTCGCAACCTTCGCGGCCTTCTTCATCTCGCGGCCGGTGATCGGCTTTCTTTCGACCCAGGCCGGGATCAACCACCTCATCTACCTGCAGCCTGCGGGTGGTGTGCTCATCGAGGTCAAGGTCGCCCTCTACATCGGGGTCGTGATCGCGGCACCGATCGTGATCCAGCAGGTGTGGTGGTTTGTGAGCCCCGGCCTTCACCAGCACGAGCGGCGGTTCATCCTGCCGATGATCGTCGCGACCATCTTTTTCTTTGCAATCGGCGTTGCCGTCGCCGTCTTCGCGCTCCCGCTCTACATCAGGATCCTCAACTCGTTCGCGCCGCCCAACACGGTCTACCTCGCCGACGTCGGCGGGTTCATCAGCTTCGTGCTGCTGATGACCATCGGGTTCGGCCTGGTCTTCGAGCTGCCGGTGGTCCTGTTCATGTTGGGGATGCTCCGCATCATCAACTCGCGCTGGCTGTACAAGAACCGGCCTTACTGGTTCCTGGGTCTCGGTCTGGTCGCAAACTTCTTGACCCCAGGCGCCGACCTCGTGACACCGCTGATCATGTTCGTCCCGCTCTACCTGTTCTTCGAAGGAACCGCGTTGCTGCTCAAGATTCTCCGGCGATGACGGAGTCGTCGCGTTCCGGCGGCCGCCAGCCCGACCAGCTGCGCCCTCTAAAGATCGAGCTCGGTGTCAACGTGCATGCGGAAGGCTCGTGCCTGATCGAGATGGGCCGAACACGCGTGTGGATCACCGCCAGCGTCGAGGACCGGGTACCGCCGCACCGGCGCGGCACCGGCCAGGGCTGGATCACTGCCGAGTATTCGATGCTTCCGCGCTCCACTCACGACCGCAGCACGCGGGAGGCGAGCCAGGGACGGATCGGCGGCCGCACGCACGAGATCCAGCGCCTGATCGGCCGGTCGCTCCGAGCTGCGGTGGACATGGGCAAGATCGGCGAGCGGACCATCACACTCGACTGCGACGTGCTGCAGGCGGACGGCGGTACTCGCACGGCATCTATTACTGGTGCCTTCTGCGCGCTGTACATGGCGATCAAGAAGATGAAGGACGCGCGCATGGTCGCGGAGGTCCCGGTGCGCCAGTACCTGGCGGCCGTGAGTTGCGGTGTTGTCGACGGGGCTCCGCTGCTGGACCTGGATTACGCAGAGGACTTCCACGCTTCGACGGACCTCAACTGCGTCATGACCGAGGATGGCCGGCTGGTCGAGCTCCAGGCCACGGCAGAGGGTGCGCCCTACTCACGCGGCGAGTTGGAATCGATGCTGGCGCTGGCGGGCAAGGGAATCAAGGAATTGATCGTCGCGCAAAAGAGAGCCATAGCAGGGCTTGGCTAAGCGGCTGGTCATCGCTTCCGGCAACGCCGGGAAGCTGCGCGAATATCGAGAGCTGTTGGCCGAAACGGGGTTCGAGCTCGTCGCGTTCGACACCGAGGTCGACGAGGTGGGGGAGACGTATGCCGACAACGCCAGGCTCAAGGCCGAAGCGGCGTGCAGCAGGTCCGAGCTGCCGAGTCTGGGAGACGACTCAGGCGTGGAGGTGGAGGCGCTGGGGGGCTTCCCGGGATTGCACTCCGCGCGGCTCGCCCCCACGCAGGTGGAGCGGACGGCGGAGCTCCTGAAGCGCCTCGAAGGCAAGCCGCGACCGTGGAACGCGCGATTCGTGTGCGTGGTTGCGCTGGTGGCCCCCGGCCGGCCAAACCAGTTCTTCGAGGGCGAGTGCCGAGGTGAGATCGTGCCTGAGTGGCGAGGCCAGGCGGGCTTCGGCTACGACCCGATCTTCCTTGTTCCGGGAACGGGAAAGACCTTCGGCGAGATGCCGCCAGAAGAGAAGCGGCTCTACAGCCACCGGGCTCGCGCCGTGGGAGCCCTGCTCGCGTCGGGGGAGCTGAAGCGCCTCCGGGTTTGAGGTTGCGCCACAGCAGTCGAGCGCCTGCATGCTAAGGGCCCGGCCCCATGCGTTCTTACTGCTTTAGTTTTGATAGGTGAGTCAGGCTGGAATCTGGTGACCTCCAACTCTGGGAAGCGGCTCACGGTTGCCTTCACCGTCGTCGTGTTTGCGGTTGTGGCCGGGATCGTCGCCCATCTGGCCGGCGGAATCGACGCAGCACCTCAACATGTCGCGGCGCAGTCGGCCGCGCGACCCGACTCGGGTGTCGGGTCATCGAGCGCCTCGGTCATTTCCTACGGTGCTCGGATTACGGCGGCCTTGAAGGTGGCTGAAGCGGTGCCCCACGGAGAGATCGGCACAGCAGCGGTAGCAACCAAGCCCTAAGCGGGCACTGCTGCGTCCCGGCTTGAGATGGCAATCGCCAAGACTGCAACAGCTATCCTCGGCCGGTAGTGCCGAGCTTTCAGGACGTGCTCCGCCGGCGCCGCATGGTGCGACAGTTCGACCAGCGGTCGCTCGAACCCGAATTGCTGGATCGCATCCTGGAGAGCGCACGCCATGCGCCATCGGCAGGTTTCAGCTAGGGCTTCGATTTCGTGGTTCTGGATCAACCCGACGTGGTGGCCCGGTTCTGGGAGGTGACCGATGATCCTGATTTTCCAAATCCAGCCGGATTCGCAGCCACCGCGGCGCCCGTCATCGTGCTGCCCCTGGCCGACAGGGCGGCCTACCTCGAGAGGTACTCGCGGCCGGACAAGATCGCGTTCGGTCTGACGGACGAGGCGGCGTGGCCCGTGAAGTTCTGGGAGACGGACACGGCGATGGCGATCATGCTCATCCTGCTGGCCGCAACAGACCTTGGTGTGGGCGCCCTGTACTTCGGAATCACGCACGGAGAGCAGGACATCCTGCAGGCGCTTGGGGTGCCTGAAGGCCACAAGCTTCTCGGAGTGATCGGGCTTGGCCATCGCGCTTCGGATGAGGTCGTCGACTTGACGCGATTCAAGGAACGGCGGCGCAAGTTCAACGACATGGTCCACCGCAACCGGTGGTGAGGGAAGGCGCTGACTAAAATGAGCGACGCCGGCGACAGGCAAAGGCGGGCGGTGGCTTAGCTCGGTAAAGCGCCTGGTTTGGGACCAGGAGACCGCGAGTTCAAATCTCGCCCGCCCGACCAACACGCTTCTGAGCGCTGAAATCGGCCGATTTCGATCTTGTTTCGGCCTGTTGGGAAGGTAATGGGCGCGGGGTTGGAACGGCTGTGGAAAACCCCTGGAACCTGCCGAGTTAAGAGACTTGGGGCATTGCCGACCAGTCTCATGGTGGGGAAATATGCACAGGGTGAACCAGGCAGTCAGCGTCCTTTCAGGCAGCGTTCCGAGCCCCACGCGTCGGCAGCCGCCGATCCTCGCCGCCTATGAGCACTTCCGCCTGGACCGACAGGGAATGCTGGTCTCGCCCAAGACGCTGGACTACTACGACGGCATGGTCCTGCCCTTCCTGAGGTGGGTGGAGGCGGAAGGAGTGCAGCGATTCGAGGCACTGGACGTGTCTCGGCTGCGCGTCTACCGCGCCCAGCTTGCGACGCGGCCAGGCCGGCACGGCCAGCGCCTGCAGCCGAAGACCATCCTGGAGTCGCACCGGGCGATCCTTTGCTTCCTGCGCTGGGCGAGGCGAGAGGGCTACCACGTCGACGGCCGCATCCTGGAGCTCACGGCGCCACGGGTGCCCGACAAGGAGCCGACGGTCTACCACATCGCCCAGGTGCGCAAGGTGCTCGCCGCCTGCAACCCCGCGGTGCCGACCGAGGACTTGGTGGTGCGGATCCTGGTCGGCTCCGGATTAAGGCGCGCAGAGATCTGCGGCCTGGCAGTCCTGGGCCCTGACGGTCTCTCCGATGTTATGACTGACTCACTGGGGAGAGGGCGGGTCGAGCTACGGGTGCGCTGGGACGCCGGTGCCAAGGGTCGCAAGTCGCGCCGGGTCCCGATCACGCCCAAGCTGCCGGCGGCGATCAAGCGATACGAGGCGCGCCACCGGCCCGAGACAGATCTCTTACAGCTGCTCATCAATGGGCACGGCGCGCCGTATCAGGGGCCAGGGATCAAGTCGATGATGGACCGGCTCACGGAGCGCGCAGGATTCCGGGTGCATGCTCACGCCTTCAGGCACACGTTCGCGACGGTGGCGGCCAAGCTGGGCTGGAACTTCGAGCACCTCCGAGCGGCGATGGGTCATTCGGACTATGGGATGCTGCAGCGCTACGTGCGATTGGCCACCGAACGAGACCTGGGCCTGCGAGCAGACTGGCTGGAGTTGATCGCAAGCAACCCGGCGATGGAATGGTCCTGACCGTTGTTGATAGACATACGCCATCGTGTTTGACTCGGTGAGACCAATCTGCCCTGCACGGCCTCTCGAGCCGCCGGAGGGCCGGTAGTGACATCTGCGCACAGGGTGGAGACACTGGCGATGACGGCACTGTCTCTGCTGTTGATGGCCGTACTTGTCGTTGGGTTCTCTGTCAACGGCTATAGGCCGTTGGTCGCTGCGCTTGCGGGTGTCTGGTGGGGCCTGATGCCACTCGTGCTGTTCGATGGAGGCGTGAGTGCAGTTGCTCCAGCATGGATTATCAGATGGCGACAGGAGGCAATGCAGCGTCCGGGCTCGAGGGTGCCGATGCAGGCAGAAACAGCACGTTGGCTCTCTGAGCAATTTGCTACGGATGGACCAGAGCCTTGGAACAGCGCGATCGCCCGGCGCCGAGTTCGTCTGTTCGGGATGGTTGAACTCTTTGTTTGGCTCGCGGTCGGCGTCGTTCTCGTGCTGGTAAGGGGATGAATGCCCCAAATTTAGGGACCCACACAGCTGCCATCTCGATTGCCATGGGCGCTTGGATGATTGCTAAATCGAGGCTGCCTTCATGGGCCAGAGGCTTCTGGAAATGGCCTATGGGCGACAATCTCTCGGCCACTGTCGCCAAGCAACTTGGCTTGGCTCTTCTGCTGGTGGGTGCAGCCTGCCTGGTGCTTGTCGATGTGGTCCTTCGGATGCCATTTCACGATCTGGAGTTCTGGATCACCAGGATAGTCACGGTGCTCCTTCTTGGAGGGCTAGTTGTCTATGCCCGGAGGGTGACGCTGTCCAAGCGCAAGCCGACTGACTGACTTCAGAACGCCGCGGCTCCGGACGATTTGTGACGTTTTGAAACGCCGGTAAAACGTCCGAAGACGCCGTTGAATCGTCCGGCCTGAGCTGTTGCGCTGGACAGCGATGAGTTGCGGCGCCTCCGCGGGTGAGTCGACAGGGACCGTTTGGGGGACGTTTGGGACGTTTGGAAACGTCCTAGAACGCGGTTGGAACGTCCCGTTCCTGCTGGTTTGCTTCGCGAAATGAAACTCAGAGTTGCTACCCGTTTGGTACGGCGGGGACGTCTAGGACGTCTGAAGTCGTCCCAAGTCGTCCCAAGACGTGGTTTAGAAGTCCCCAGGTCGCTGGTGTCATTGAGCGCGATGTCACCTTGGTTCGCGGCAGACCCTGGGATACGCGCCGACGCTTCGCTGGCGTTGCCGACGCGCGGCGAGACCGTACCCCGACCGGCAGTCGAGAAGTTGGCGATTGACCGACCACAGCGCGTGCGCGCATTCGGGCGCGCGACGCGCAGCGCGATTTGGTTGGGAAGTCGCCGAAGTGAACGGGCTTACGTGTCGTCGGCGAGGCTATCGCCTCACGCTCGGCGGCGTCGGTCGGAGAGCCGGCAGCAGATCGCGGCTGGCGGTCCGGGTCCCCTAACAGAGGACCGCCAAAAACCAGCCGCCGGCAGCGCCGGGCCTATGCGGTTCGGCTGCCAGCCATGCCCGGGCAGCCAGCACGGAACGCGTAACACCGTGCCTTCCAGGGCGGAGCGACTGAGTGGGTTCGTTGGCAAAAGCGAGCGCCTGGTGTGAATCCGCGCGGGACTTTGGAATGGGCGGTCGACGTGGCGGTGATCGATCGTGCTCGGGTCTTGCGGGGCTGGACTCGTCGCGCCCTTGCGAATCAAGCGCACGTCGACGAGGGGACCATGTGCGACCTGGCTGCGGGTCGTCGGCGCCCGTCCTTCGGAACGCTTCGCGCGATCTGCCAAGTGCTTGAGGTGTCCCTCGAGGACGTGATCGTGTTTCATTCGCCGCCAGTGCAAGGACGCAACGAGCCAGAGTGAGAAAGTGCCCGTTAACCATTTGCCAGCCCAACTTGGAGCCGAGAATGTATGACGAAGTTGATGGTCCACCGATTGAGATCATTACGGGGACGACGCCTGGCACTTGGACTGATCGTCCTAGTCGTGATCGCCTGGACACTTGCCATCTACGTGGTTCCGGTGTTGCCGTTTGTCCCGCGTTCCACGGCCGATCTGAAGTACAGCGTCATAGACAAAGTTGGAAATCCTCTCGTTTGTACCGGATGGGGAATGCCTAACCCGACTTTTGCCCCTTATCAGGAATACCCGCACATCGTTGCTGACGTACCGACTTACCTAGCGATTCTCAGGCGAATGCACCTCCCCACCAGCCCTCTTACCTCGGATCAGATCGTGACGGTTTATCGGGAGTGGTTAAAGCTCAACGCGGTGCAGCTGCAACGGCAGGGTGGCAACTATGACTTCGAAATGTTCCCGGGTCTCGGTGGCGCTTCCGAGACATTGCGCAACGAAATGCTCGGTAGCGTGGACTCGTTCGGTCATGTGTCTAACGTGCACCAAGGCTCAGGCATAGGGGCGTGCCCGATCTGCTTGGCAGGGAATTCGCCGATCTCGACTCCCACAGGACCCTTAGCGGTCTCGGTCATTAGGACCGGGATGCACGTCTGGTCACCAGGAACCGATGGTCATCTGGACGATGTTGTCGTCCTTGAGACGATCCGTAGGTTAGATGCGCCCGGGAGCCAGCTGATTTATCTGGTCCTGGCCGATGGCCGAGAACTCACTGCATCGCCTCCCCACAAGATCGGGGACGGGCGCATTCTGAGTTCCTTGAAGATCGGTGATCAAGTCGATGGGAGCCGAATCGCAAACATCGGGCTCGTGCCAGATTTGCTTGGGTATACGTACGACCTTCTGCCATCTGGCGCGACGGGCGAATACTTCGTGGATGGGATACTCGTTCAGAGCACGCTAAGCCACAAGCGATAAATGGTCTCCACCGAAATCGACATGCCGAGCAAGATGAGCTCGAATTCTCCAGGGATCGTAGGCCAATTGGTAACTAGAAGGGCCCGGTTCGAATCAGTGCGTCAGCTGCACTACCCGCCGCAACATGCGATGGGAGACGTTCTTGCTATTGACCGTGACCAGGAATAGCCGAGGTATCTGGTGCGATCGCTTGCTCAACAGAGGCACGAAAGTCGAAACAGTAAAAGGTGAAGAAGCCTTGCCCCTCTGCGACTCGATATTGAATTCCTTCAAGCTGATGCCCGCTCACGTCGATTATCTCGATGACGTCGACCCCAACGACTGACCATTGCGGCCAATCGATCCGTAGATCTACTACGCGCTCAAATGCCACGGTGAGCTTTTCATTCGCCTCGGTTTCGGAGATCAGCTCCAGCGACAAGGTCAACTCTGATTGCCCTTGTGCGCCCACTTGGTCAATTGCGAACCTGCGAACAATCGGAAACCGTAGTGGCCGCATTGAGTGAAACTCGGCGATAGCATCCGCGGCGCGAGTCACGGGGTAGTCACCGTGGAAAGAATAGACAGAGTTAAGAGACTTGCAGCCGAGTAGGGCTCAAGCGCTAAGATCGAGCCGAATACGGTAGGCAGTCCAGTCTGGTTTGGGACCAGGAGACCGGGAGTTCAAATCTCCCCCGCCCGACCAACACATTTCTCAGCGCTGAAATCGGCCGATTTCGATCTCGTTTCGACCGTTTTGGAAGGCCTTGGGCGCGGGGTTGGAACGGCTGTGGTAAACCCCTGGAACATGCCGAGTTAAGAGGCTTGGGGCATTGCCTACCAGTCTCATGGTGGGGAACATGCACAGGGTGAACCAGACAGTCAGCGTCCTTCCCAGCGGTCTTCCGAGCCCGACGCGGCGGCAGCCGCCGATCCTCGCCGCCTACGAGCACTTCCGCCTGGATCGCCAGGGGATGCTGGTCTCGCCGAGGACGCTGGAGTACTACGACGGCATGGTCCTGCCCTTCCTGCGATGGGTGGAGGCCGACGGGGTGCAGCGGTTCGAGGCATTGGATGTGTCT